>Ga0222654_1000012_pt1 | contig 278430 bp, 252 predicted proteins | sample AntAcemetagen421_FD_179805 | JGI IMG/M metagenome (GOLD analysis project Ga0222654, IMG submission 179805) | Saline water microbial communities from Ace Lake, Antarctica - #421 | ecosystem: Environmental > Aquatic > Non-marine Saline and Alkaline > Saline | place: Antarctica: Ace Lake...
TTCTATAACGCATCTTTTCAGTATGACAAAAAATCGGCGATTCGCAACTTCGTTACTCAAATCCCGCCTATACGACTCGATTCATCCCCAGGTTTAAAAGCCTGGGGTTTTCTCTCAATTTAATAAAATAAAATATACTAAATAATTAAATATTATCCTTTATCTACGACATCCATATGATTACTTGAAGCGTGCATTTGACTATAAACTTCATGATTTACTGCATCAGAATGTGTAGTGATACCAGAAGTAATTCGAGGAACATGCAAACATTTAGCACCTATCCAATCACTTAATTTTCTATGAGTTTTCTGAGCATCAATAACATTTCCCCCATCAGGTGAGCTTTCATCAGCTGATGTTTTATTCTTTTTTCGTTTATCTAAATAATCTAATAAATCTCGTGAGCATCTTTTTTTATCTTCTTTTGTTTTCAATATTTTAACTGGCTTGTCCTCTTCATCAGACGAAATATAATCATCTGATATATATTTACGAAATCTATATTGGGAACTAGAAAAAATATTAGAAGATATGAACAATGAAATAATCATAATAGATTTTATATACGCAACCTGTTTTTTAAACATAAAGTCTCCATGCAAATCACTAAATAATTAATTATATTTTCGCCATGGATTAGCATATTTTTTTTCGTATTTTAATTTCAATCATTTTAGACTGATCATCATATCAAACCTTTACTCATGCTCATCTTCACTTTATAAAAAATATATTCTTTATAAAGTTTTTCTTGATAGTAGAAAAAATATTATGTTAGGATGCAAAAATAAATGAGCATAAAAGCTCAACTATTTTTTAAAAGGAGAATGTTCATGAAAAAGATAATTGTATCACTTCTACTCGCAGCTAGTTTACAAATAACAGCAGCAGTACCGATGATTATTAATCGTACAGGTCAAGAAATAAAGGTTAATTACAAAAATGGAGCTGATAATTTATTTACAGTAAATAATGAAATTGCACTTACTGGAAATGCAGATCATGCAGAAGATCAAATGATTCTTATTCCATCAATATCAATTGATAAACCTGGATCCGATCCTGCAGCAAAGTATCAATCGAGTGCTACAAAAGCTGTAGTGAAAATCGGTACACAAACTCTAAACATTGAGACTTTTGCTGCTAATACATCATATGTTATCGAAGCAGGTTCAACCGCTGGTAGCTTTAAAAAGACTGGCGGTCTTGTGAAATACAATCCTACAACTGGTGCGAGTACTACTGGTGCTGGATTCGATATCGTAGCAGGATCAGGTTTTTAATTTATAAAAACTACAATGAAATAAGAAGAGGGTGCTTTTAACGGCACCCTCTTCTTATTAGAAAACAACTAAGCTAACTACATTACTTAAACTAATAATTATTATTTTATATGATCAGCTACAAATTTTTCCATAGCCTCTTTTGATTCAAAAGGTAAAATATCAAACCAATTTTTATCATCTTCATACATCAAAGCAAATGGTGGTAACTTTTCACAAAGTCTTCCCCAAGCTGTCAATAAATAAAAAAAGTTATTTTTTGTCATTGTGATGTGACGTGCTATACCCCTACGACATAGTTCTATCGTATTGCCATCTTCCGCTAGTTGATCTAATTCTGGAGTAGTTATTTCATGCTCATATGAATCTAATTCTTCACTGAAATAAACTAGGTCGCTTTCATTATCTATACTTACATTAATCTCTTCATACATAAAACCATTTTTATAAATAGTCTTAAAATCTTCGATCCACTCAGCGGATTGAGTTAATTCAATGACTCCAAGTAAACGAGTAAAAAACATTCCTATATAATATATACTACTATCATCGGCCCTCGGCATTAAAGAATAGCCACCACGATCAAATTTATACATATCATATTTCTTAATATACATATTCATGCCTCTTCTTATTTTTTAGGATTAATACTCCAAGGATAAAACTTGGCGACTCCATTGTCTACACGCAACACAAATTTTTGACCTGATACATGAACAGCCTCAAATGCTTTTTGAGTTGTTGGATAATCAGGAATCACATACTTAATAGAAGCTTCTTGAGACATCGCCTCTTCTAAAATTGTTATACATTGCTCGATCGATTTACCTGCAGGAAAATATGTTTTTCCTACATGATCACCAGTAACTCTTCTCGCTTGTCTAATCTGCATATCAAAAAATCCATTACCGCATGACTTAATTTTTTGTACATCAAATGAAGCTGCTCGTAATTCAGGACAAAACCAATGTCCACCTTTTACTGTCTCTCGCACAGAACCTGGCTTTATCTCACCCAAAAGAGAATGGTAAATATCATATTCCTTGATAACTACTTCTACACCAGCCTTAGAATCAATAATTACCATTCCTCCCTGGGCTTGTAATCGTGTATTAATTTTTGACACCTGAGGCTCTAACCAATCACATAAATTAAGATATAAAATCTCATCATGATGCAATTGTGCAACGAGTGCCGGATCAAAGTTCTTAGTAATGTTCCTAAAGTTTTCAACTTGCTTAACATCTTTCGAAATAGTCATAAGCCTATCTCTATTAATGATATCAACACTTTTTCGAATTTTTGCTAACTCTTTCTCTAGCGCAATAACTTCTTCTTTAATTGGACGCGTAAGTTTTGCAACATCATCAACAATAGACTTTGTTTTTTCTGCATGTTTTTTAATTCTTTCAGCTTTATTAACAACTGCTTGTGCTTGAGCAGCTTTTGGAATGCTCTTGCTCGATTTTTCAGAAACTGCAATGAGTTCACCACCACTTGTCTGCATGAATACAACCGTCTCATCCATCATTTTTGGTGGCAATATTTTCTTTAATTCATTGCCAGTTTCTACAAGTTTATTACCAACTTTACTTGATACATACCCAATACTTTCGATTGCCTTTACTGTCAGTAAAGCATCGAACGACATCTCAGCAATGCTCGTCAACGTATCTTCTACTGGCTGTTCCATCATGTTTTTAAGAACAACTTTTGCCATAACCATAGATTTTTGTAAAGTCTGCTGATTTTTAAGTTTTCTTTGTTCAACATGAGTTAATGATTTTGATGCCTCTATTGAATTCGAACGATCATTCAACTCTTCTACAATATCATGAGCCCTATCAGCCTGATACGCTAAAGATGAATGATCATAGGCTACCGACGCAACATCACACAATACACCACCAACCTCACAAAGATTGTCCGCCATCTCTTTAACCGTCTGCTTTGGCTGGCAACATAACTTTTTCGAGAAATCATACCATTTGTACTTAGGATAAAAAAATAAGGCGCAATCAACTCAATGGTACACACCTTATTTAAAATATACTTCTTCTGAAATCTATTTTTTCGTATGATCTGCTACAAATTTCTCCATAGCTTCTTTTGAATCAAAAGGTAAAACATCAAACCAGTTTTTATCATCTTGATATAACAAGGCAAATGGCGCTGACTTACTCCAAGCCTTATCCCAAGATAAAAGAATATGAATAAAGTTTTCTTTTGTCATGGAAGCATGATTAAGAAATCCAATTTTACACAATTCTATAAAATTTTCAGTATCCAAAAACTGCTCTATTTCTAGAGTTGTAGGCTTATCTTCATCGTAATAAACTTCAGAAATATAAATTAAGTTATTAACATTATCAATGCTTACATTCACATTTTCATACCCTATACTCCCTTCCCCTAATAAATTAATTTGTAATTTATTATTTAAATAAAAGTCTTCTTTAAAATAAGAAAATCCTTCAAAAAAAAATGTAATTATAAAAGAAAAAGAAGTTTGCAAACCAGGTTTTAATGGAAAAAAAGCATTAAAATCTGAATCAAATTCTAATTGTTTGCTTTGTTTAACAATCATACAATATGTCCTTACTCTATAAGTTTCATAGGATAATATTTAACTATACCCTTTTCTATATGCAATCCAAACTTTAAATCTAATGAATTCGTAATATAAATAGGAACCCTACCTTTGTCATTTATGTCAGCAAATCTTATTTCTTTAGGTATTTTCATTGCGTCTTCTATCATAGTGACAGATTCTTCCACGGTCGTTCCCATAGGAAAATATGTTTTTCGCTCATACCGACCTCCTACCTTACCTGCATATTTTATTTTCATATCAAAGAATTCATTACCAATATGTTCAACCTCTCCAATATCAAAAAGAGCAGCTTTTAATTCAGGGATCAGTAAGTGGCCACCTTTTGTATGATCTCGAATTGATCCAGGCCTAATTTCACCAAGTAAAGAATGATACAAATCAAATTCATGAATTTCTACAATGCATTCTATTCCATCCCTCACCTCAGTGATTTTAAGGCCTCCAGTCTTTTTAATTCGTGCATTGATTTTTGTTGCTTGTGGCTCTAACCAATCACATAGATTAAGATGTAAAATTTCTTCTGGTTTTAATTTTGCAATACCTTCAGGAGAAAAATTATGAGTAAATTTCCTATATTTTTCAATCTGCTCAATACCTTTTAACGATTTAACCTGCTCAAGGTTAACAACTTTTTCTGAATTTAAATACGGCTGTATAGACTTTTGTAATGCTGCAACCTTTGCTTGATCAGGTTTAACAAATTTCGTTGTTGTATCAACAATAGCTTTTGTTTTTTCTGTATGCTTTTTAACTCTTTCAGCTTTATTAACAACTGCTTGTGCTTGAGCTGCTTTTGGAATGCTCTTGCTCGACTTTTCAGAAACTGCAATGAGTTCGCCACTACTTGTCTTCATAAAGACAACAGTCTCATCCATCATTTTTGGTGGCAACATTTTTTTCAATTCATTGCCAGTTTCTACAAGCTTATTACCAACTTTACTTGAGACATACCCAATACTTTCGATTGCCTTTACTGTCAACAAAGCATCAAATGACATTTCAGCAATGCTCGTCAACGTATCTTCTACTGGCTGTTCCATCATGTTTTTAAGAACAACTTTTGCCATAACCATAGATTTTTGCAAAGTCTGCTGATTTTTAAGCTTTCTTTGTTCAACATGAGTTAATGATTTTGATGCCTCTATTGAATTCGAACGATCATTCAACTCTTCTACAATATCATGAGCCCTATCAGCCTGATAGGCTAAAGATGAATGATCATAGGCTACCGAAGCAACATCACACAATACACTACCAACCTCACAAAGATTATCCGCCATCTCTTTAACCGTCTGCTTTGGCTGACAACACAATCTTTTCGAAAAGTCATACCATTTATATAGTGCCTTACTCATGCCATTACCCATAGCAACCCAACCCCTGACCTCTGCTTCATCTTCCAACATGGATTGAGCAAATAAAGCATTAACATGATTCAAGTCGGTCAGCGCTGCAGCCTCTTCAATACGATGTCTTTGATTCAGTTGTTGTGCAGTTATTGCAAGATTGCATGTATGCTTTGTAAACTCTTGGATATCTGGTGCATACCCATGACGTTGAGCTCTTTCAATCGCTGACTCTATGATATCTAAATTCTCCTGAGTCAAACAATTTTGAATATGCATAACAGGAACAGAGTCAAATGCCGCGTAGTTCATACCATGTGCCATCAAGTAAGCACGGGTCTCGAAACTCATTTCAAAGTCACATTTTATCACTGTATTAGCACGAAACTGCTCTTGTGATTTAGTCAGCGCTTGAATTCGTTTTTCAAGTCGTACAGTATGTGAATTATCAATCTTCTCTTTACTTAAAGATTGTCCACTTTCATCATCCTTAAGAATATTTTGATAATCTTGTAATAAGCTATCAATCTTATCTTTACCAACTAGCTTGAGTTCTTGCTTAAACGACTGAACTTTCTGACTATCTATTGAGTCGTAATATTTTCTAAATTGTTGTAAATGAAAATCATACTCTTCTTCGGTCTCTGCTTTTTGAGCACTCTTCCATGCTTGCAATCCTGATTGAGCATACTCAACAATCATATTGTTGTGAGCATGCGTCATTGTCCAAAGCATATATTTGATCATTTTAATTTCAGAAGAGCTAACCTTACCAGAATATTCATTATCTCGATCAATAAGCTGATTTTCAATAGAATCTGTAATATCTCTAGACATAGAATAACTATGTTTAGAATTTTTCACTGATTTGTTTAAAGAACGATCTTTAGCAACATACTCAGTTAAATCTTGCATATTTACTGTATCATCTACAACTTGATCATTATCCTGTAACTCAGGACTTTTTGGTGATAAATCAGTGGCATCAGTTGATAATTCATTTTCTCTATCCTCTACTTCTTTTGCTAACTGTGATTTATATTTTTCTCCCGAATATAACTCATCTAAAGCTTGCTCTCTCCAGGCACGACGCTCTTGAGCAATATCTGCTTGAACAAAAATCTCTCTCTTTTTTATAGTTTCAGCTTTTGCTTTAAGCTCTACTCTTTTATTTTTAAACCAATATGCATACACAGAAAGATCTTTTTTCGATGCTTCAACTGTATCTTGTAATTCTTGCTGAGTTGCTTCTAATTCTTGACTAGCTTCTTCTGATGCTTGAAACACATAACCATAAGTAACAAGTAACTTATCTTCTATTCTTATTTTATTAACTCTCTCTTGTTCAGATTTAATTCTATCGGCCCGCTCTTTTACAAGAGCTGCTTTTTTATTATTTTCGATCTCTTGTAAAGATCGTTCCTTCCAACTCCATCTTCTTCTTCTAATACTATCTTTAAGATTATATTCCCATTGAGACAAGATATATTTTTCTTTTTTAATCTTTGAAGGCCTCCCACTAAACCAATAATCATAAGAAAAGCTACCCATTTCATTATAACTTCTATTAGCAGACTCTAATTTAAGTTGAGTTTTTATAAGACCTGTAAAATCTCGATCTAATGGCTCATATACATAACCATGATGCTCAAGTAAAGCAACTTTCATTATTTTCTGTTCAACATACATTCGATATGCTGCCGCTGCAGCTGCTGCCTGTTCTTGTTGTCGCTGCTCTTCATACGATCTTTGCAAACATTCTTCATAGTGCGCCCATGGATCAGTCTGTGTTCCGCTGGAAGACTCATGAGATCTTGGAATGGAATGAGATCTATATGTCGGAGAAGAATTATAAGAAGATTGATTGTAAGAAGATGGATTTGAATTACTATGAGATGAACGCATGTTTTGATACATTTTTTGCACTCCATCACTCGATGAAGATTTACTTTGATGAGTAGACGAACTTGGTTGTGTATGTTTTTTAAACCTCTGAGGACCTTGATCTGAACTATTCCGATTTTGATGATTAACTGTATCTCTTTCACTGCTTGACTCCCTTTGAGGAGCATCTGTTTTTCCTTTTTCAACGGATTCTTTATTTTGAGTCGTTGAGTCTTTTTTTGCAGATTCTTTTTCTGAATTTTTATCTTTTTCTTGATGTGATTTCTTTTGTTTATCATCACCTTTTTCAACATCTTTCCCAAATGCTTTATCTTTTACATTTGAAGACTGACTATTTTTTGATTCATTTCCAAAACCTGATTTTGCACTTTTACCATCTGCGTCACATTTCATAATATGACGAGATTCATTAAGCAGTTTTTTATCCTGACTTCCAGGTTTTATTTTTTCAGCTTCAAAAACTTTTGATGCACTGGTAACTTCTGCTTCACTATATTTTGTATTTTCTATCGGAGTTTTTCCAAAAACATGTTGAGCTATTCTACCTGGATGTTCAGCTTTGTATCTTTTTTTTATAACATCTTGTGCTTTTGATAATCTATCTTTCATTTCCCGCTGTGCATTTAAAATATTTTTATCCTCTTGGACCTGCAAATCTCTTCTAATTGCTTCTTCACGAGTAATCAAACCATTCGAAAAAAGATTTGCTGTCTGATGTTGTTGATAAGCAAAATCTTGCTGAATCACATGCATTTTCATGTTAGCACGGGACTGTTGCTGAATCGCATCAAGTTTTCCCAAAACTGTTTGACTTCTTTTAACAAAAATTGGCTCATAATTTCGAAATAAAATACCATTATCTTTAGGATTGCATGGCTCTAACCAGCCTCCTGTACATTCTGACTTATCATTAATAAAACCATACTGTCGATACTTTTTACCATCATGTATAACATCACCAAAATCATATGAACTTTCATCTCCATCACATGAAGTTGTCATCCATCCCTGAAAAGTTTTTTTAAAATTATTTATTGCACATAAAACTTGAGTCGTTACTGATTCTATATCAAACTCTTTTGCTTCGATCTCTAATTTTGCTTGCATATCTTTTTTAAGACTACTTTGAAAAAGCACCTTTAACTCTTCTTGATTATTAGATTTTAACGCTAACAACCTATTTGTTTTAATTTGTTGATTGATTGCTGCAGTTATCTGCGTTTTTTTATCAATAGATAAAGAGCTCTTAACGGTCTGACTTTTCACTTTACCTTGAAATGTAAAGTCTGGAGCTTGCAACTGCATAGAATAAAAAAGAATGATTAGAAAAAATTGTTGGATCATAATGAATTTTTCATGTGAAAATTAAAAAATAATATCTTCTTTCAAAATGAACCTACTTTCAAAATAAGTCAAATTCAACAATAAGCGCAATAGAACGTAAATCATAGTGATATTTTCAGAATGAAAACTACGACTTTACAAATAGAAAAAACAATATCATATCAAAAACAACACTCAGAGCGAACAATGTTTTTTTGAAAAAATATGAGCACCAAATAGAAAACATTAAAATCCATAAATGCATTATTCAATGCTAATTTATAATAATTAAAAAGATTACAATCAAACAGTCTATAACTGCAATGTGAATTAGTTTACTTTTCATAATGACTTTCAACTCGCGCTATATATTCTTCAATAGGTTCTAAGCCAACTTGACGTCGAAAAGAATTAACATCTTGAATCGTTCCATGATAAGACTGCTTTTAACGGCACCCTCTTTTCACAAACAATATTTATTTTAATAACTTCTGCTGCGTAAGCATAAAATCATGTAGCTGAGCAGCTACTATAGAAGTATCTAATTCAAAATGAGTAAGAGCAAAACAATTAGGATGTGTTAAAGAAGTAAAAAATAACTGTATTTTAACTTTTAAAGACACCCTTTGTTTAACTAAACTCATATCGTTCAACTTTATAATCAAAAATGATTCTCCAGAGTATTTATAACAATAGATATCAGAAACCATATCCCATGATAACAATCCACACGGCTCAAGCCATAAGCCCTTAGACGAAGCAGTTATAGCATATTCATTAAACATCCGAATAATTGAGATGGGAATAGCTACCACACAAAGAATCAACATGAAATACAAAGATTGCTTAAAAATAGACCTTGTTATCTCATCACTTGTAGAGTAAACATTTTCAGAGCCAATCAAATGTAAAATATACATGCATCCAGTTGCCATTAATAAAGCAACAAAAATCATCATCCAATTATAAAAAAAACTATATTTAAATTTTAAATGTAAAGACATATACAATCAACTCCAAACTTGGTGCGCCCGACAGGAATCGAACCTGTGGCCTACAGATTAGGAATCTGTCGCTCTATCCAACTGAGCTACGAGCGCACGCACATTAACAACTTAAGTTATTTTGACAATCAAAGTAAAACGATTTCAAGAAAATTGATAAAGTTTTCTCACCTTCAGGATTTTTTGCAAACTGAGTTATAACATTCAGCGGCTTTTCCCAAATGAAGTCATTGAATTTTGTTGCACTAAAATCTGGTAACTCATTATAAGAAAGTTCATACACTTCAGTAAAACAATCCATCCCGTCTTCTCGTGACAGTTTACCAAGCTGATGGTAAGGAAGGTCTGATATATCAAAACTAAAAACTTCATGTACAGATCGAATCAAAGCTTCTTCATACGATTCACCAGCATGAACGATTGCTGTTAAGGGGCAATCAAATAGATTTTCATCTTTTTTAGCCAATGTATTACGACACAGCAAAATCTCTTTATCATGATTCATAATAAAAAGCTTAACCATACGAATTTGCTTTAATGAACCATCTTCTATAGCGCGCGATAATGGACGAGCTTGAACAACTTCATCTTTATCATCAACAATATCTACAAAAATTTCTTTCATCCCTATGCTCCATAAAATTTAGACATAATTGTAACTAAAGTTTTTCTCATATTCTCACCATCTTGAAATCGCTGAATGATTTCTTGAGATGTAAGCCAATAAAAATTGGAAAAGTCATCTTTATTATAATCGATAATAAAATCGTTGGGAACCTGTAATTCAAAAATCTCAATAAAAGATACAGATCCTGTCTTTGGAGTCAATTTACCAATGCTACGATATGCCATACAAGAAATATCTAAATTCAACTCTTCCTGTGTCTCACGAATCATTGCCTGTTCATATGTTTCACCAGAACTCACGTGTCCAACGGTAGACCCATCAAGACTGCTTGGAGAATTTTGTTTTGTCGAGCAACGACGAGGAATCCAAAACTGACCATCTTTATTTCTAATCAATAACCAAGTAGCTCGAAGTGATGATAGTTTTTTTTGTGCATAAGCTTGTGACCGAGGCATAACACCAATAACTTCATCTAATTCATTAACTATATCCAATAATTCATCATCCATAACATTCCTTAAAAAAAACCTACAATAGATTCTATTGTAGGTAAAATTAAAATTTGGTACATCTATAAAAAAAAGGGCCCATGAAGAGCCCCTTACAATTAATTTTCGATAAAACCTAAATAGTTACCATTCGTAAAATCTTGATGCTTTTTAACAGCTCGATTAACAACCGTTTCTATTAAGTCTACACTAACAACTGGTCGATCTAAAATATCTGCTTCTGTTTGAATATTATTCATAATACCTTCTAGATCACCATACGATAAACCTTTAGTATCCAGTGCAATTTGTTCAATCATAGCATTATTCAAAAGACGAGCCACAGAAATCGTTAATGATCTTTCATTCTGCTTCGTATCCATCAAAATTTTATTTTTGTATAAAGTCAAAGTATCCAGGCGTTGTTTTCTACAAGGTAACGGCATTTCGACTAAATCATCAATACGACGATACATCGCAGAATCAAGTACATCTTTATGATTTGTTGCAAAAACAATCATAAAATTACTATTACGCTGACCTGTATAATTTAAAAAGTTATTAAGCAATTGATATGCTTTACTTTGCGGATCCATATTATCACGTTTCGATAAAAATGTTTCTGCTTCATCAATAAACAGAATGAGACCTTTACAGCTTTTTGCCCAAGCGAACAATTCATCTAATGCTTCGATAGCTTCACCGTCTTTAAATTTAGAAAATGATGAACCACTCATACAAGCAAATTCCAAACCAGAACATCGTGCAAGCTCTTTAGCAAACATTGTCTTACCAGTTCCTGGAGGGCCATACAACATTAAATTTCTATATTTAACGTTTGTTTTACCTGCTTTTATTTTAGCATGACTTTTTGAAGTAATCGCAACGATATCATCAAGATACTTTTTCAACGATGAATTGAAGACCATCGCCTCCATCGGTTTTTTCTTTTCTGGTGTAAAAAACAAAGCGCGTATTTTTTCTTGCATTGTTAATTGCGAAGACTCAATAATCAATTTTGGACGAGTCATGTTACGCTCAACTGTTCTCACCGCAAAAGGTACTGCAAATACAGCAGCTACTATAGCAACAGTAACAACTCCCGTTTTAATCATATTCCCCAAGACAGCTGAATTATAAGCACCATTAACAATATCAGTATAGTAATTGAGTGTTTCTTCAGTTTTTTTAGCAAGTTCACTGTCTTTACCTATGGACTTATCTAAATCCTTACTAAAATCGTCAGTCACTTGCTTTGCAGCTTTATTAAGACTTTTTGATAAACCAGCGACAATTTTACTATTATCTAGATTCTTACTCAATCCTTCAATCATTCCATCAGATAAACCTTTTCCAAGTTCTTTTGGAAAATTACCACTTTTCATAGCCTGAACAAATTCTCGTCCAAATTTTTCTGGAAATTTTTTACTATCTAGCTGACCCAATTGAATACGTGTAGCATTTGCTATTAATGGATCAAGATTAGCATATTCTAAAGCAGTTATTACACCTTGCATAGAAGCTTGAGATGAAAGTCCAGATTCGTTCAAAAACTCTATCATAGCTTCACGCTGTTCATCCGAAAACTTATCGCCCTGAAACTCTCTGACCACCTTAGGGTTTCCATAATACGAGGCTGAAAGATTCGTTTCAAAACTACCAATAGCTAACAAAAACCATACATATAAGTATTTCTTATTCATACTAAAAACCCTTATTAAAAACTTAATTCAATGTACTATAAGTTTACACTAAAATGACTGATTGAAAAACAGGGTGACCTCGTTTTAGACCTGTAATACAAAAACTATTTTAGTTTTGATAAAATTTTAATATTAATGCATGTTCGAATGTATAAAATTTGATCCACAAGATGGAATGTTAATTTCAATCATGATACTATTGAAATCATATTTTTTTCGATTTATAAAGAATAGACTTAACAATAATTATTAGGAGAAACGAAACAATGATTAATTTACCAAAGTGTCCAAAATGTAGTTCAGAGTATACTTATGAAGACAATGGGATTTTGACTTGTCCAGAATGTAGTCATGAGTGGAGCGTAGAAAGTGACAAAGCTGAAGATAAAAACATTATCAAAGATGCAAATGGAAACATCTTGAATAATGGTGACTCTGTAGTGCTAATCAAAGCTCTTAAAATAAAAGGGAAATCATCGGCCATAAAAGCTGGTACAAAAGTAAAAAACATACAATTGGTCGATGAAGATCATAATATTGATTGCAAAATTGATGGATTTGGGAGAATGGGTTTGAAATCTGAGTTTGTCAGAAAGATATAATAGAGGGTGTGATTACCAATTAATTTTTTATTGATTGATTCACCTTTAAAAAGAACATCGCCTGAAGTTGGGGGATGTAGCGTTGCAAAAATTCCAGATAAAGTCGATTTACCTGCACCATCAACACCAAGCAAACTTAATATTTGGCCATCTTTAATTTTGAATGAAACATCTTTTAATTTAAAAAAATTACAAGCGTACAGAAAACATAACAGGTTGAAACTATTTTAGTAATCAATATTATATAAAAAAATCACCTACAATAATTTTATTGTAGGTGATTTTTTTATATAATATTTGGTGCGCCCAATAGGAGTCGAACCTATAACCGACGGATTCGAAATCCGGTACTCTATCCAATTGAGCTATGGGCGCATTCAATCTAAATTCTTTTATATAAAATAAGTATATCGAATCTTTTTAAATTTGCCAAGATAGATAAAATTTTTATCATCAAAACAAAAAATTCAATATTGTGAATTCTACTTATTTAGTCTTTGCAAAACAGGCTAAATATTCAACATTGCCATCGCCGCCAATAGTTAAACACTCAATAGACTTCTGTAACGGAAGACCTGCATGTTCTATACTTGCTACAACATCCTTCATGATCTGCTTCCGCAACACAGTATTCTTAACAATACCACCACGAGCAAGAGATTTTTTCTCTGTTTCAAACTGAGGCTTAATCAAAATAACCACTTTACCATCTGGTTTTAACAACCGAACAATAACTTCAATTATTTTAGTAACCGAAATAAATGAAACATCGATACAAATAAAATCAACCTGCTCAATTTTGCCTAGGCAATCTCTAATGTCAGTCTGTTCCATAACGACAACACGAGAATCTTCTGATACTTTTTTATGAACCTGTCCAGTTCCAACATCAACGCCAAATACTTTTGCTATACCATGCTGTAATAAACGGTCAGTAAACCCACCTGTGGATAAACCAACATCAATAGCAGTTAATCCTGTTACATCAATTTCGAACTCTTGTAATGCTTGCTTTAATTTAGCACCAGAACGACTAACATATTCTGGCTGATCCATTTCCAATGTAAATTCTACATTTGGATAAACCAACATTCCATTTTTTTTCACAACTTTACCATCAATCATTACAAAACCTTGCTTAATCCAAGATTGAATCAATGATCGACTTAAATCTGGACGTCGTGTATGAATAACAACATCTAATCTTTTTCTAGTTTCCGGCATTTCCAATATTTCCACTTTTAGCTAATTCCTTCGTGATCAATTCTTTTACACCTTTTGAGATGTCGTACGCATAAGTACGAGCAAGGCGAACTTCATTATTTAAAATATCTTTCTTTGATATTGCAATCATCACATGATCTGTCGTTTGAACTTGCACAATATCACCAGAATTTGCAATTGCATCTTGTAATTCTACCAGTGTTGTAACCTTTTTACCATTTACTGTTTTTAAAATTGATCCAGCTAGCTGTAATCTACAACGTTGTGCTGGAGAATTTGGCATTACATGAGTAACTACCAACACCGGTTCTGTTTGATTTCTATCTTCTGCATATTTTGCAAGACCAGAAGACAAACCAAGCAATGAAGGAATGTGATTCAATGACAATGGCATCACAACAAGACCACCAATTAGTTCATACTCAATCGGCTCATACCCAGCAAACATCTGACGAATTGGTGCTAATTTTTTACGCTCAAAATTACCTGTAAATACTTTACGTACACCATTGCGATATGCTACAAATGTAACCTTATCTCCTGGAGTTAAACGAGCAACATACTCTGCTGTTGAAAGTTTATCCTCACTCCATGGCACCATCATTTCACCATAACAATCTACCTTAACACCGTTCATTTCATATACCATATCACCAGATTCTAATTTTCCTTTTAATGGACTATCAGCAAGAACATCGACAATATAAACTCCACCCGGCAATGGATTATTTAATACTTTTGTTAATTCTTCTGTTGCTATCGACTGTAAAATGCCTAAATAAGGTTTGCGAACTAACCGTTCTGATCGTAGCTCATTTAAAAATACTTTTAGATCATTGATCTGAATTATGTAACCAATATTTTGAGCCGTTGCAATTCCAGCAGTATTAATACCAACAACCTCTCCTTGTGAATTAATTGATGGGCCTCCAGAATTTCCTGGATTAATTGGAGCACTCATTTGAATCATTCCACCTTCTTTACCACTAATAACACCTGTTGTACTCTTCAATGATTGTTGACCAAGTGGGTATCCAAGCGCCATTACCTCATCTCCACGACGAAGTAAATCTGAATCACCAAGAGATAAACAAGGAACTTTACCAAGCGTCGACTTAATTAAAGCTAATCCTTCAGGACGGATTTTCAATAAAGCAAAATCTTTTTCTGGCATAATACCAACTAAATCAGCTTCGAACTGATACTTACCAAATGATGGGATTTGTATATGAACAATAACAGACTGATTAACAACATGCGCATTCGTTATAATTTCACCTTCTTCATTAATAAAAAAGCCTGTTCCAAATGCAGCACCATATTCAGGAACTTTATAAGGCTCAAGCCAATTAAAGGAAGCTTTTTGTACGAATAACTGAACGACTGTATTTTGAACTTTCTTCTGCAAACCTGCCCATAGTTGAGCAGATGTTGCTGTCGAGACAATAGGACAGTCAATATTTTTATCTGACTTTACAAGATCTACTTTTTGTTGCTCTTCTAACGCTTGAATCTTATTTGCTAAGTTCATAGATAAAAACTTAATTTCTTGCTGATCTTCATACAAAAAATATTCCGCTGCGCCAAAAAACAAAGATAATACTAAGATCAATGTAGCAAACGTTATCTGACTAAATTTCATAGACAATCCTTTTAGTTGAAAATTCTCACTATTTTTAAGTAAAGATACCGCTAAATCGATAAAAGGACCAGTTTTTTTAATTAAGTCTTTCTAAGATAAAGTAAGTGAAACAAGGCATCTTAAGAAAAATGTAATTTCCTACATATATAGTACTCATAAAACATGTAGGATACTGCCGATTATTGATGAACAAAACGATGATTTCATTTAAAAACATAACCGCCCGGATTTCAAATTTGAGGTTTTTATTACTAATTATCATAATTTAATTGCTGTAAGCGATAAGACGTTGTAAAATAATATTCTATGAGTACTATTAGTTGCTTACTGTTCAAAAATAAAATTAGAAATAAAGGTTCATAATGAAAGAGAAATCAACAGCGGTGTCATTAGACAAAATCATATCACTGTGCAAGCGCAGAGGCTTTGTTTTCCAAACAGCAGAGATTTATGGCGGCCTGAATGGAGTCTATGATTTTGGACATCTAGGATTTTTACTTCGCGAAAACATCAAAAAAGCTTGGTCAGAATCATTAGAAAATGATCTTGGTGAAGTTTACAAACTTGAAGGCTCCCTTCTTGGCGTGCATCGTATGTGGGAAGCATCTGGTCATATCGAAAACTTTCATGATCCTATGATCGACTGCAAAAATTGTAAGAAAAGATTTAGAGCAGATGATGGAAGCATCGATATCAATAAATGCTGTCCTGACTGTGGAATCAAAGATTGGACAGAAATAAGAAACTTTAACTTAATGTTTAAAACAGAAGTTGGAGCTGTCAGTGATGGAACATCACATGCATATCTACGACCAGAAACAGCACAAACTGTCTTCATCAACTTTAAAAACATGATGACAACCAATCGAGCGAAACTTCCTTTTGGAATTTCACAAATTGGTAAATCTTTCAGAAATGAAATTACACCTAAGCAATTTCTATTCCGTTTACGAGAATTCGAACAAATGGAATTAGAATGGTTTTGCTCAGAAGAAACTTCAATGGAAGTCTTTGATTTCTGGGTCAGAAAACGACGTGAATTCTATGAGAACATAGGAATAAACATGGATAAACTTAAATTCAATGTTCATGAAAAGAAAGATTTAGCTCATTACAGTGTTTGCTGTACTGATATTGAATACGAGTTCCCTTTTGGATTTAAAGAATTAGAGGGTATTGCTCATCGAGGAACTTTTGATTTAGGACAACACACTAAATTTTCTGGAAAAGATTTAGCTGTTTTCAATGAACAAACAAAAACATCTACAACTCCAACGGTCATAGAAACTTCAGTAGGTACCGACCGTCTATTCCTAACAATCCTCTTTGATGCTTATCGAGAAGAAGAAATGGATGGCGAAACTCGCATCTTATTAAAATTAGATCCTAAAATAGCTCCAATTAAACTTGCTGTGTTCCCTCTTTCAAAAAAGCTTGAAGAGCCGGCGAAAAAGCTATTTAAAGAATTAAAGAAAACAGTATCGAACATACAGTTCGACGTATCGGGATCAATTGGAAAACGATATCGACGACAAGACGAAATTGGAACTCCGGTTTGCATTACGTATGATTTCGAATCTGAAGAAGATCAAACGGTAACAATAAGAGACCGAGATACAGGAAAACAAAAAAGAATTGCCACTAATGAGATTATAACGTATCTAAAACAACATAATGTTATAAAGTCTTAACAATAAAAAAGCGATATGTTTATAGTAAAAAGCATATCGCTTTTTTATGTGATAATTTAATAATGTTGAACGTTATATTTTATAAGGGTTTATTATGATTATAAAAAATGCAAAGCTACTCGTTAAAGAGTATCCTAGCCATACCGTATTTTCATCACTCATTATTACTATTCTAATAGGAACATGTATTCTTGCTTTGCCAGCTTGTCATACAACATCAATCCGATTAATAGATCTTTTATTCATTGCAACCTCTCTAACAACATCTACTGGATTAGCATCTATTCCCTTAGATAGTTTCACCGGAGTTGGACACACAGTGCTCCTTATACTCATGCAAATTGGTGGACTAGGCCTGATGACTATGAGCTTGCTTGTCATGTCGCTATTCGTCGATTTAGGATTATACACACAAGTGCTAGCGGGTGAGATTTTATCCATTCAAAGCTTTAAAGATTCGAAACGAATTTTATATTTCATCATAAAATTAACGTTTTTTTGTGAGTTAATTGGAGCAATAGTTACTTTTTCTATCATCAAAAACGATTTTTCTTTCAATAATGCTGTATTTCTATCAATATTTCACTCTGTTACCGCTTTTTGTAATGATGGAATGTCACTGTTTAAAAATGGTACACTTACATACAATACCAACAGCCTCATGCTCATCACAACAACATCATTAATCCTTTTTGGAAGTCTTGGTTTTGTTACATGGCATGAATTTTTCAAATTAATAAAAAGCACAAATTCTACTAATAAGTTCTCGTGGCATACAAACCTCGTGTTAAAAACATATTTTATCACAGGATTAGTAACTGGAATATTATTTTGGATTTTAGAACGAAGTAACACTTTAATGACGCTCACTCCAATGCAAACTTTTTTAAATGTCTTACTCATAAGCGTCTCAACAAAAAGTGCTGGTTACTTACCAATTGCCGTTGGACTTGCACAACCCGCAACGCTATTGCTCCTGGCAGTAACAGCATTTATTGGTTCTGCTCCATCCTCAACTGGTGGTGGTATTAAAACAAGTGCATTTGCAATCTTTTTATCAGTTGTTCGAGCAACAATTCGTGGAAGAAGTCATGCTGAAATTCACGGGCGACGCATTGAAAAGAATCAAGTATACAAAGCAATGGCTATCATTGCTTTAGCTTGTTCGTGGATATTGCTTGTAACATTTTGTCTTTTAATTACTGAACAAACATATGATTTCCTCGATATTTTACTTGAAGCAATTTCTGCATTCTCAAATAATGGAATATCCAAAGGTATCACTGCTACACTTTCTGATATAGGAAAATCATTCATTATAGTAAGTATGATCGTTGGTCGAATTGGAGCGCTTGCTCTTATTATCGGTATGAAAAAAACTAAAGATTCAGCAGAATTTTCATACCCAGAAGAGCGAGTTATTTTAGGATAATCAATTAAAAATTTAATAGCCGGTTTTGTAATAAATAAATTTAAATACTGTTAAAAAAATCATTAAGGATAAAGATATGAAGTTTTGTGTTATTGGTCTTGGACGATTTGGAAAACAAGTTGTTAAAACATTACATGAAAATGAAGCTGAAGTTTTAGCAATCGATGCACAAGAACAAAACATCATGGCTATAAAAAACTATACAGCCCAAGCAATCTGCGTCGAAATAGAAGACGAAGCTACACTTGAAGCACTTGGTATCGATGAAATGGACGTTATTGTTATTGGTATTGGTGAAAACTTTGCACAGTCTATGCTGATTGCAGCTATCCTAAAGAAGCGATCAACAAAATACAGAGTTATTGCTCGAGCAACCGGAAGAGTTCAAAAAGAAATCTTTAAGCTTATTGGTGTAGATCAAGTTATTTGCCCAGAAGAAGAAACGGCTATTGAGCTTGCTGACACACTTAGCTACCCATTTACAAATTTGGCACGCCTTGATGATAATTTTTCTGTGGGTCTTATTGCAACTCCTGCAAAATTCATTGGTAAAACGATTGCAGAAACTCAACTTTATGACAAATACGGTATTTCGTGTTTTGCAGTAAAAAACAATGATGTTTACCAATCAGTTAATCGAGATTATGTCATTGTCGAAAATGACCTTCTTGCTGTTTCTGGAAAAAACAAAAAAATCGAAAGTCTTTTACGACTATAAAACTAAAAAGGGAGACCTTAGAAAGTCTCCCTTTAAATAATCATTTTTTCATAATAACAAATCAGCTAGGCATATTAAGCTCTCGCTTTACCTGCTCAAAATCAATATCACTATCATATTGAGAGTCATTCGGCAAACAACCTGTAACTTCTTTTTCTTCAAGTATTTTATTAATCTCATCTGCCTTTTCTTTTCTACTAATCAAACCATTACGACATTTTTCCATAACAGAATAAACTCTTTTATATAAAGGTGAAGAATTCGCAACACACTCGTGTGAGTTTCCCTCAATATGGTCTTCTAAGAATCTAGCTAAAGAATCTAGTTTATATAATTTTGGATCAACACGTCCAATATGGCTATGAAAAACACCAAATGAAAGATCTTCAAGATCTACAAATACTAATTTACCATCTACATCTCGAACAAGATTAGCTCCAAACTGCCAATCACAATAGCCTGTATCTTCCATGATTTTTACAATTTGTTGTAACTCTTTTAATGATATTTTTTTCTCTTGATCGCCTATTTCAATTTCTTCACTCACAACACAGGGTAAACCTCCTTCATGCCTTACAAACTCTGAAGCAACTTTAAATGAGTCTAATCCATTAACCTTCAAGTATTTTTTCATTCGCTCTGCATTTATAATACGATCAACCTCAGATCCCTTTATAAAAAAATCTTTAGCTCCATAATCAACAGGAGTTCCTGACTGTGACATAAATCCATTACGACCGCCAGCAGATATCTTATTGAAAAACCCAGCTTTTTTAAATAAAGGGTCATTTTCAGATTTTTCATAATCAACAGGATTGCTTTTTTGTAATTGAGAAAAGTAATTTTTACCAGCTATAAAAAAATCTACCCTTGCATCAAGATCTTTAGGGGGACTATGTTTCTTTAAAAATTGTTCTGATTCCGACTTACCTTCTCTCACATTTGTAGAAGCATCACACAGAACAACTTCTTGATAAGAAGAAAGTGCTACTAAAACAGAGAAAACAACTGCACTAAAACTATATAAATTTGATAAACTATTTTTCATTCATACCTTTCATATATTATATTATATAATAATCATACCAAAAGTAATACAATGTGTCATAAAGGTAGTCTTGTTTTTCAACAGAAACTATTCTATTTGAATGTGGCCAACAAAGTTGTTATAAGATTCCGACTGTAGATGTATAGTTTCATACTGGTATTTTAAAATGGATTCGTGGTGCCTGCCACCCCAGATACCCCCATGCAGTGATAACAAAATTGGAGTGTATCCAATGTTATAATTTTCACACTCCTTGCTATACCATAAATCATAAGAATCGCTCTCAATTGAATAAAAATGAACCTACGGATGTAAGTTCATACAAGAAAAAGAGCCATACATTACTGTATAGCTCTTTTAAAATTCTAGTCTAAAATCTTTACTTAAAAAGACTCTACGCGAATAATTGTCATTTGTTGACGATGACCATTTTTTACACGACTCTTTTTACGACGTCTAAAATGGAAAACGATCAATTTAGGACCCTTCATTTGTTTAACAATCGATGCTTTTAAAACCGATCCATCAACAAATGGTTGTCCAATTTCAACAGCGTCATCCGCTGTCTTTCTTAACAATACTTCATTAAATTCAAGTATTTCGCCAGCTTCGCCTTCAATCTTTTGAATTGAAATTGTTTTGCCTTCAATACCTTGGTATTGATTTGTGCCTATTTGAAAAATAGCATAACGAGAGAATGTATCTTTGTGTTCCATGAAAAACCTTTAAGCTCCAGATTCTGTGCCAATTAATTATATTCTATATTCTAACAAGAGATGCTTATTATGTCCAGCATCAATCAGAAATAATTCATAGTAACAATAACAACAAAAAGCCTACTTGTGAAGGATTCCAAATCAAAACCCTTGCTTACAGTCATTTCAATGTGATAATATTTACATATATTAAAATATTGAAACATTTCTAATCGAAGCGGAGCATAACAAATGAAAAGAATAAAAAAAACTATAATAGCTGTATCTATTCTAGCTATAGGCAATTATTTTAGCACTACACATACCTCCAACAATCAAACCGCAACAACGCAAATATTCCAACCTGCCGATGGTAGTATGAAGAATGGAACCTATTCAATTGCAGATAAAACAGCAAAAACAGCACTACATAATTATGATAATGTTATTGCTATTGATGGTACAAAAAAAACTCCGACGCTTAATGCTCAAGGAAAATACGTTAATAACAAAATAAAGCTCAACCCTGTTGGCTCTTACGGGCACCATTCAAACGACTCTGGAGAAACAGAAATTTACTATATCTTTGGAAGCATATCCAAAAAAGACAATTCAAACACCCAAGAATCTAACACTCCAACTCAAACAGACAACTCACAAGGAAATTAATTTTAAATAATACAAAGTAAAAAATCATTGATAAAGGAAAAGCAAAATGAAAAAAATAAACATCTCCCTTCTAACTTTTTTTATAATGGCAATAAGCTTTTCTACAACGATAGAATCTATAGCTTTTAGTAAGTATTATCACAATAAAAAATCCCTATCAAAGAATATAGTTTTCAAGCCAAATCTAAAATTTGGTGGTATTCATGCTCAAGGTAAATACGCACGAAAATTCCAAACTGCTACAATCACTCATAATGATATGAATTATTCATTTAAAAACATTAGAAGAATTTTAAATCCAATAAAACCTCGTCATCAAAAGTTTTCTCAATTAACTGCAATTGGATCTTATAGCGTTTACAATTTAGAACCGGAGATGCCTGTAACTTACTATTTGTTTGGTACACAAATCCGAAAGCCTTCAAAGAATACCACAGCTCAAAAAGTTACGATTCAAACATTACAACAACTTCAAAGAGATCAATCGCAAATGGGCCAAAGTTCATCAACTCATGCACCAACAACATTCCAACCTGCGCAACAATTTTATGGCAAAGGACTTATTGGTAATTACTTTAGCAGTACGAGCGTAGCGACAATTCACGACCCATCAGGAGCAAACAATCAAAGCTATGCATTCAAGAGCATTCGACAAGGCGGTATCACAGCCCCTGAAGGACTAACTCTTATTGGATCTTATACTTCAAGCCCTCATTGTGATGGAAACATCTGTTCTCATGCATTTATGAATATCAACCTATACGGTGAACAAGTCGATAATAAATAAAGGTTATAAAGAAAAAAAAGGAGAGTTATTATGAAAAATAAAAGTATTGTTTTTATAGCAATCAGCGCTGTTATTATTGCATGCCAATTTTCTCTCCATGCATACAATCAGTATTACTACCTTCAACAGCCTGAATCATCCGGTTACTCGACAGACAACTCTGGGAATAGTCAAAATGTAAAGCCAATACCCTTTACACCAATTGGATTAATGACAACCAGTGGATCATCTCACGAGTCAAGTGACATTGGCTACTTCTGGGACAGTAAAGAGACCGATAACACCCTTTTATACCCGGGAAAAGCGAGAATAGGAAACGATCAATATAACAACGTCGTTGCCGTCGATTCAAAAAATGTAAAATTAAATGATCCTGACACAGTAACATCAATTAATTCTGAAAATGTATTCGATACCAGCTCAAAGCAAAATGCAAAATTCGATCCGGGATCGCTTATACTTGTAGGAACATTCATGCGTACAAATGATCCTATAATCTACTACCTATTTGGATCATACCTATCAACCGTTGTCCCAGAACCAACAGGTGTAGAAACTTTATAATTCTTATGAAAACAGAAAAAGCGGTATGTAATTTAATTACATACCGCTTTTTAAAAGTTATAAATTCTAAATTATTTAGAAGACTTCATAGCAATCAATGCTTCAGACCACTGCTGATATAACTCTTGAGCAGTTAACGTCGTTGTGACATCCACATCTCTCAAGATTTCTTTGCATAATTTATAGTCTGAATTCTTTCTCAATGGTAAAAAAAGTTTACCCTTAGCGTTCATCTCAGGAGCTATTGCGGCACCATTATCATCAACAAACTGAAGATCAGAAGCTAACATATTAATAGCTGTTACAATTTCTTCAGAAAGACCTTCTGTGTCATTATTTTCTAATAATCCAGAATCAGAATGTTCTGCAATATACTTTTTTACAGTCGTTTTATAAAACCAATGCTCTGTTGGACCACATGCGCACTTCTTAACAGGCTGAACAACTACATCTGACGAATTTACTACAGGTGCATTATTAGTCTCATCAGCAGCAAGTGTAACACCAGCAACATTCAATAATAACAAACTTACAATCATTGTATTAATTTTCACGAGAATCCTTTTTCTAGATCTGAATATTATTCAGATAATTACTTCGAACAAGTTCCACAAATAAAAACACTATCTTTAATAACTTTAGGCTTCATGGCATTAAAAGTATTTACTAATCCTAAAGAACCTTGTGGAGAATTAACTACAGACTTTGCCTTAGATGCTAAATGAGGCTGATCATGTTGAGCCAATACAGTAAAGGCTAACAAATAATCCGCATCTTTTTTATACAAAGGAAGAAATTCCTTACCTGATATCGGATTTACTCCTGGAGTAATTAAAGCTCCATCTTCATCAAGGAATGAAACCTTTGATACCAATGTTTTAATTTCTGCTTTTAATTTAGAATCAGTAACTTCATCTTCCATCACAGGTATCGAAGTACCGTAATCAGAATTGTATTTTTCTACACAAAGTTTATAAAACTGGCATCTCATTTTATTTTTACATGCTTTTTTTGCAGGCTCTGGAGTAACTACTTCAGATGCGAAACAACTTGTTGTTATCAATAAAACATTCAAAATAATCTTGTACATGTGCTTCATAATTTCCTATTTATTTTTTTTAAAATTATTTTTATTTTGCAAGAGTGCTAAAAAGTTCTTGTTCGTTTCAAAATGCTTTTCAATGTAGACCCTGGCTCTAAAGGTTTATTGCCAAATCCTGTTTTTTGAACGACGATCCAAGGATGAAAAGCAACGACAGAAGTCGGACTATCAGGAGTGCCAGGAGGAGCAATCAATCCATCACAAATTATACCATACTCTTGCTTATTAACCACTTTTTGAATTTCTTCATTATACTTCTGAGGAGATCCAGCATATGCATTCATCTCACCACGAGTATAATCAACTAGCTCTTCTTTATATTCAGCTTGAAAGAAAACACTAGGAGTGTTACAAGGTGCAACAGAACCATTCGTAACAGAAGATGAATCTACTTCAACAAGACATGCTTTATTAACGACACCTAAACGGTCTCCATAAACAAAGCCACAAGCAACTTCAATCCAATTCTGCTTATCCATACCAAACATTACATTACTTTGAGCTACCAACAAGAAACTCAATACTATTTTATACATTTTCATTGTTTTCTTCATCTTCTATATAATTAAATTTAATAACGAGTTTTTACTATGCAACTACCACGAGGCTTCATCTTATTTGCTTCTATTTCCTCCTTTCTTTTACTAAAATCTTGATCAGACATTTTTTCTGCATAAATAACAGTTTCACCTTGAAAACAATGCTCGAAAGAATCGTTATAAAAATCTTCTTTTCGAGTCAAATTTCTTATTGTAGGATGAGTCCAATCTGCAACCGACAAATTCGAATTAGCAGAACCACCTGCTTGAATGCAAACTGATGAAACAACAGCCGCTTGTTTTCTCAAATTTGTCACATCAGGAGACTTAACTCCATTTTCAGGAGATTGAACCCCATTTAAAACTGATACAGGCGATGTCTCAACTCTTCCATTATAAAAAGAAGACAATTTTCGAGAATTATCTATAGGATCAAAATCCATACCAAACACAAAACCAGCGACACTCATCATCAAGAACGTTAACAATGTTTTTTTATTCATAATTACTTTTTCTTATTTTTTCTAATTAATACAATTTGTCTACATAGTATAATATACTACATAAAAAATTCAATGAGAAATGGTAGGGGTGTTTTTATTTAATGCTACGGAGCATCACTTTTTAAGACTTTGTTTCAAATTCCACAGAACATCAAAGGCTTGTTTCGGTGACAAGTCATCACAGTCGATTTGATTTAATGCCATCATAATCTTTTGATGCTGTTGCATTTCAACAACAACCTGATCATGTTTTTTCTTCCACTGGTTATCAGCATTATCATTTTTTGCAGCTGGTAAAAAAGTTAATTGCGAAGATTGGCTATCTTTTTGTTCAAACTGATGTACCAGACCTTGTGCACGAATCAAAACAGATGTTGGTAACTTTGCAATTTTAGCAACTTCTAAACCAAAACTTTGGCGCGCAATACCTTTTACAATTTTATGTAAAAACAAAATGCCTTGATCTGTTTTTTTACTATCTGCATAGTAAGTTACAATACCATCAAAGTTGTCCTGCAAATACGTTAATTCATGATAATGAGTTGCAAATAAACAACGAGCTTGAACTTTTTCATACAAATACTCAACAACTGACTGCGCGAGTGCGAGTCCATCAAAAGTACTTGTTCCACGCCCTACTTCATCTAAAATCACTAAACTTCTTGAAGTTGCTTGTAGACAAATCTGTGCAGTTTCTTCCATTTCGACCAAGAAAGTACTTTTACCCTCTGCAAGGTTATCCCCTGCGCCAATTCGTGTAAAAACACGATCTAAAATAGGAAGTGATGCTGATTGTGCCGGAACAAACGAACCTGTTTGAGCCAAAATACAAATTAAGGCAACCTGCCGTAAATAGGTAGACTTACCACCCATGTTAGGACCAGTAACAATCCACAACGATTCTTGATCTGTTAAATTACTGTCATTAGCAATAAATTGGTGTTGTAATTGAGCTGCAATCACTGGATGTTTACCATCACGAATTATAATATCTCGCTGATCATTAAACTGAGGTCGCGTGTAACCATTTTCATACGCTACAAAAGCGAATCCAACTAAAGCATCTACAATGGCAACCGTTTCAGCAATTTTCCGTAACGGAGTAATAAACGGTGCAACTTTATCTTTAACCTGTATAAATAAATCTTTTTCATAAGATTCTATAGTCAACTTCGCTTGAATTGCTTGAGCCTGCATTTGTTGTAAAACTGGCATTGTGTAGCGTTCACGACCAACAAGTGTCTGCTGGCGAATGTAATCTTCAGGAACTAAATGTGAATTAGTTTTCGTTACTTCGATATAAAAACCTTGCACATTATTCTGCCTGATTTTCAAACTATTAATACCCGTTCTTTGTTGTTCAGATTTTTCTAAATCAATAAGTTTTTGATCCGTTTGAGCAATACAATCACGAAGATGATCTAAATGTTCATCAAATCCTGCTTTAACAATCCACTCTTGCAATTCATCATCATTGCACGCAGCTGTTAATAAATTATGTAACAGAGAAACATCCACACAATCTAAAAGTTGTTGTTGTAACAATTCAGATGAACACTGTTGTAATAATTCTCTGAACTCAGGTATAAGACCTGCAATTTGTCCAAGTTGAAGGTAATCTTTTAAACCAGACTTTTGCAATGCGATTCTACCAACAATTCGCTGGAGATCTCCAAACTGTTCAAGTACTTTTTTAAAACGAATTAATAACTGCTGATTTTCAACAAAAACAGACACAGCCTGTTGGCGATTCATAATTGCATTAACATCTACAAGTGGGCGTAAAAGCCAACGGCGAATCATTCGAGACCCCATCGGAGTCACTGCCTGATCCATACAAGAAATTAAAGTATTCTTTTTAGATCCATCAAATCCATTCGTAACAATATCTAAATTTTTTTGTGTTGCTCCATCAAGCAATAGAAACTGATCTGGAGAATAAAAGTTAATTTCTTTAAATTGATCCAAAGCATTATTTTGATTTTTTTCTAAGTAAGAATGCCACAAGGCAAGAGCATTGGTCAGTGAAGGATTTCTATCTAAATGTGCTCTTGAACTTTCGGAAAATTGTTGCTGGCACCAGTCTTGAACAGACTCAAGGTCTTGATCATCAAGTAATGTTTTATGCTGTGTGGTAAAGAAACCTCTCTGCTTAAAGAAATCATTGAATTTACCCATACCTGATTGAGCTTGCAATAGAACTTCATCCGGTAAGAATCGATATAGTTCAGTTTCCAATGAACGTTCACCATTAATTGGTAAAACTGTTGCATGAATCTGTGACGTTAATAGTTCAGAAAATAAAAGTCCCCACGAATCTTTCATAGGAAAAAAGGCAAAAAGATACGATGATGTTTTCGCATCAAGCAAAGTTTCTGATGTTAAAGTTCCTGGTGTAAAAACCTGAGTTACGCCACGAGGAACCATTTTACCCGCAACTGATGGTTCAAGCTGTTGACACAAAGCAACCTTAAATCCACCTTTTACTAATTTTGTAACATAGTGATCTAAAACATGTATAGGAAATCCACACAGTGGAATAGGTTCTCCCTGAAATTTTCCACGTTTCGTTAATGCAATGCCAAGAAATGAAGATGCTTTTTTTGCATCATCAAAAAAAAGTTCGTAAAAGTCACCGACTTGAAACAATAAAATAGCGTCATCAAACTGAGTACGCAAATCAAAATACTGCTTCATTAAAGGTGTTAACCCTGACAGAGAAGAAACATCCATGTAAACCCATGATTTTAAAAGACTTTTGAGATTAAATTAAGTATACAAAAAAGACAGATCAACAGCAACCTCATGTGAATCATTCTTCATAAAGCTGTAATAAAAATCCTCAACATAACCATTGTTTTCCATTATACATTTATGATACAACCGTAAATAAACATACAAAAAAAGGGGAGTATTTCTTATGAAAAAAATACAAAAAGTTTTCGCGTTATTATTCATATTCATGATTTGTCTACAAGGATGCAAAGGATCATCAAATAACATAAATGAATTGCCTGAACCAGGTGTTGAAATCCAAAGACGCCCCAGAGGCACTCGTGGAAAAATGAAATCTGGAAATGCTAATACTCGTAAGACAGGTACAAAGGTTAACCATGGTGGAGTGGCCGTTCGCAAAAACAAACAGGAACAAGAAATGCAACAAAAAGCTGCTTTAGCATTTGGTGCTCACAATCGAGTGTCATCACAAAATGATGACACAGACGAATCTACTGATGACACAGAAGAAGACTTTAGTGAAGCTTTGGAAAATGATATTGAGAAATATCTGTAAAACTCTTTAATTTTAAGAACATTTATCAACATTAAAGGGTATCAAAAGGTGTCCTTTAATGTTGATATTACATTTAACAATGAAATCATTGCTTTTATTAATTTCAATTTGATACAATTTTACATGAGATAATAATATGAATATTTCAGTGTGAAGGGGCACCATGAAAAGCATAAAAAGAATATCACTTGTACTCGTAATGATTTTAATGAGTCAAACACTTTGTATAACAGGTCCATTTGGTGGCGGAGGTGGTTTTGGTGGAGGTGAACGATCTGGTAGGTCTGAAGAATCTGGTAGATCTGAAGAGTCTGGCAGTAACCATAAAGCTGCAATTGGGGGGGGGCTCCATGGAAAAAACCAACAACAGGAACAAAAACAGAAAGCTGTAGGTCTTGGTGCTGCAAGCATGGCATCACAAAACAATGAAGATTCTGATGATTCTAGTGATAGCGATTCTGACTCTGGATCAACAGGATCACAAGGGTCATCTCAAATGGATAGGCCTATAAATCAAAATAATAACCATCAAAATCAGAGTGAAGAGTCATCTAGTTCTAATGATTCTGGTGATGTTTCTACGAGCAATAACAACCGGCATAACGAATCTCACAATCAAGAAAATGGTGGTAGAGGTCAAAATCATAGAAGCAAATCAGAAGAAATCTTAATTGCTCGAGATAAAAAAACAATGGCTCCAGATCAAAATGACATATTGAATAGATTGAGAACAATCAACATACAAGATGAAAAAATACACTATTTATTAACTCAAAACTCGATGGATCAACTTTTCAATAATTTCATTTATTTCAAAAACTACATTGTTGATAATTTTGACAAAGGGAAAATGGTACATCTTGCTACAGAGTTTATCAATCAACTTTATCCAAATGAAAACATACCAACAATTAATATGCATCCAGAAAAGTTAAAAACTGAACATCACGAAGAAAAAGAAGATTCCAAAGAGAGAAATGAAGAGAATGATGAAGAAGAAGAGAATGATACCCAGGACTCTACCGATGACGACGAGTCTTTGAGTACAGAAGATAAATAGTAAGCCTTAAAAATGAAAAGAGCCGTACAAGTTTGTACGGCTCTTTTTTATTAACTGAATCAGCTAATTATTTTTTTGCTGGAGGTACTGGAGATATTGGGCATCGTCCAAGACGGTCATCTTCATTATCGTTTCTTGTTGGAGTCGGAATCACACAATCTCTAGGATTTGTACTTACAACACGATTGAATTTTGAATAAAGCACAGAGATCTCTTTATCATCTTCATCACCACCAGTTGTCGTCCCTGGACCTGGACTTTGAACAAAACAATCATTTGGATTTTGAAATCCGTGTACAAGAATTAAAAATGGACCATTCCAGTCACCCATAGAGTTCAATGAAAAACTACACAAACAAGCTAATAAACAAAAAAACTTTTTCATAACGTCCTTTAACAAAACAATGTAAATTAATCTATGCTTGCGATTACATTGCCCCTTTTTATATCAAATCTTTTTTAAAAATACTCAAATAAGTATACATCATTTTCTTAAAAAATAACCATTAAAGTGAAATGTCTTTATAAGACATATGACACACTTTATAAAAGTTATTTGTTTACAGGCATTTCTTCAAATATTGACCTGTATAACTTTTAGATTTTGCAGCCACTTGCTCTGGAGTTCCCTTAGCAACAATCATACCACCTTTATCACCACCATCAGGACCTAAATCAATGAGATAGTCTACGGTTTTTAATAAATCAAGGTTATGCTCAATAACAATCATTGAATTACCTTTTAATATTAATCTATCTAAAACCGTTAATAATTTTACAATATCATGACTATGTAACCCTGTTGTTGGTTCATCTAAAATGTACAATGTATCACGATCTCGCTTTGCAAGTTCATTAACAAGTTTAATTCGTTGTGCCTCACCACCAGATAATGTTGTTGAAGCTTGACCAAGTTTAATGTAATCAAGCCCAACATCACATAGAAGCTGTAATTTCTTTGATAATATTTTGTGAGCTGAGAAAAACTCTAACGCTTCTAATGCTGTCATCTGTAAAATATCGGCAATTGTTTTGTCTTTATATAAAATCTGCAAAGTTTCTTGGTTGTATCGTTTTCCCTTACAAATTTTACAAACCATAACAACATCCGGTAAAAAGTGCATCGATACACTAATCATACCATCACCACTACACTCGTAACAACGACCTTGCTTACAATTAAAACTAAACTGACCAACTTGATACCCACGAGCCTTACTTTCTGGCACTGCAGCAAAAAACTTACGAACTTCATCAAAAATACCAATGTAAGTTGCAGGATTCGATCGTGATGTTTTTCCAATTGGGCTTTGATTAATCTGAACAAGATTTTTAAGCTGCTCTACACCCTTTAAGTCAGAGCTATCAATATCATCTTGATCACGTTTACGGTTCATTTCCCGCTCAAGCGCTGGAATAAGTTCCTGAAATATTAAACTACTTTTACCCGATCCAGAGACTCCAGAAACTCCACACATAACACCGAGTGGAAATTCGACCGTCAAATCTTTTAAATTATTTGCCGTTGCATGAGACAACGTTAACCATTTTGTAGCTTTTCGACGTTTTTCTGGTGTTTTAATAGAAAGCTTACCACTCAAATACTGACCAGTTAATGAATTAGGATTGTCTTTTAGTTCCTGTGCAGTTCCATAAGCAGTCACCTGGCCACCATGAATTCCAGCAGCTGGACCCATATCAATCAGATAATCTGCAATAAGCATAGTATCGATATCATGCTCAACAACCACAACGGTATTTCCCAAATCTTTTAACGATTGCAGCGTCACAATTAAACGATCATTATCTCGTTGGTGTAATCCAATGCTTGGTTCATCTAAAATGTATAAAACGCCACTTAATGCAGAACCAACCTGCTTAGCCAAACGGATTCGCTGCCCTTCACCTCCAGATAATGTTCGAGCTGTTCGGTTGAGTGAAAGATAATTCAAACCAACATTTGCTAAGAATTGCAAACGATTTACTATCTCTTTTCGTAAAGTATCAGAAATTTCTACTTGAGCATCACTCAGTTTAATTTTTTTAAAAAATAACAATAATTTATCAATTGATAAGTCAGACAGCTGATAAATGTTTTCTCCATCTATTTTCACCGCTAAAGCATCTTTATTTAGACGCATTCCATAACATTCATCGCATGTAACAACATGAGTTCCTTTAAACAATGCATAACCATCCATTGCTGATCGGCTTTGATCATACTTATTATAAACTCCAAGTCCATGACACTTTTTACAAGCACCAACAGGTGAATTGAATGAAAAGAATCGTGGTTCAAGTTCAGGAAATGCTATATTACAATGCAAACACATTCGTTTTGATGAATATAAAAAGCTCTCACCTTCTACAACAATTTTGCACATTTCATCTGCAATCGAAAAGCTTCTTGTAATCGCTTCTTGTAAACGAGCTAAAGAATCTTGATCATCGACCGTAAAACTATCAATAACAATATCAATGGTATGTTTATGTGTCTTTTTAAGCTTAAGTTGAACTATTTCGTCTTCATGCTTAAATTTATAAGTCTTTCCATCAATAATACATCGATAAAAACCCTTTTTGAATAACTCTCTAAGTTCGTGAACAAATTCTCCCTTACGCGCAACAACTAAAGGAGCTGTTACCATAACAAGTTGTTCTTGGAATTTCGTTGTAATTGCATCAGCAATTTTAACCGCAGACTGTGCATCGATCATAACGTTACATGATGGACAATGAGGAATACCAATTCTTGCGAATAAGATTCTGAAATAATCATAAATTTCTGTAATAGTTCCAACCGTAGAGCGTGGATTAGCTCCAACCGTTTTTTGTTCAATAGCAATAGAAGGACACAGACCATCAATGCGATCAAAATCTGGTTTTTTTGGTATACCTAAAAATTGACGTGCATATGAGGACAAAGACTCCATATACCGCCGTTTCCCCTCAACATACAAAATATCCAACGCTAGTGAGCTTTTTCCTGAACCAGAAGGACCAGTAATAACAATCAATTTATTTTTAGGAAAATCCACCGTTACATTTTTTAAATTATGTTCACGCGCTCCAACAACCGTAATGATATCCTGCATGCGTCCACCCCTTCTTAGCTAAAAAAATATATCATAATAGTACCTGAAAATATTTAAACTTTCACGCTTTTTAAAACAGCTTCACTTTACAAAATGTAAAAACAACAGTTTCTACTGCATTAATATGCATTATCATTGCTTTTTTTCATTACATTCATTATAATTATAAAGCTTTCAAGTTATGGTGGGATTAGCTCAGTTGGCAGAGCACCAGATTGTGATTCTGGGGGTCGTGGGTTCGAGCCCCACATTCCACCCCAAATAACTTAAGTTTTTTGTTGATATTCTCAAGCAATTATCTATAATGAATGCATCTATCAATCGTATTTTTATGGTTTTTTAGTTTCATTCTTTATAAAAAAAGATATAAAATGTGTCGGGGCGTGGCGCAATTGGTAGCGTACTCGCTTTGGGAGCGAGGGGTTGTGAGTTCGAGTCTCGCCGCCCCGACCAGAAAAAATTAAGAGCATTATCTCAGGATAGTGCTCTTTTTTATTACCTAAATTCTGATACAATAATCATGAAAATCTACTCAACCTCCTTATTCAAGGAAAATTCAACATGAAACTAACATTCTTGTTCCTGATCGCGACTATAAACTATTTTATTTCATTCAATCAATGATACATACCATAATAATAAAGGCGCTAATAACCATAAAAACAGTATTATCCACTCTCTCCATTGCAATTTATTATATAAATTGGTTTTTACAATAATCCAGTCTTCTCCAATTTGCTTAAAAATAAGATAATAAGAAAAATAAGAATATTGTACTCCAAATGAGTTTGAAGCAAATTTTACTTTTCTATATTCCATATAAATTTTTACAGTATCATCTTGTAAAAATTTGATTTTTTTATTCAAAGGAAAAATAGAATGAAATGAATATTTACATAAAAAATAAGCTAATACTACCCCTCGGTTAATATTCTTTTTTAGATCTTCATCAAGCACTAATGTACACTGCTTAAATATTTCTAAATTTCTGCTTTGAACTATCTGATTAAATATTTCAACTTTTTCTATAATTTGCCGAATGTCAATCATTGGATATTTTTTTATAAAGTTTGCCATATCCTCCTCTTGATCAATTCCAAATAACCATTTTTCTAATAAATTCCACATACCACAAATCTTCCCATAACAAAAAATCACAATAAAGTTCATATATATATTATAAGATTTATCAACTTTAATAAACACAACTTACATTTTAGAAAACACAGAAAGAACCTATTTAAACACCTTGCAATGTCACAGAAAATCTCATATTCTTATTCCTAAACACATCAACAAGATTTAACTATAAAATTCTACAAAACAATTTGCTGCATAGAAGAACCAGAAATTAGTCTAAGGTCTTTTTATGAATAAAATAAAATCTCTCATTTTTGCTACCCTATGTTCAATTGCTTTTCATAATTTTTATGCAAGTGAACAGAAAACATTTACAACAGCTGAAGAAAAAATAAGATTATGCAAATCTTTAGGAGCTGAATATAGCCATGAGGTTACTGTATCATCAGAACTTCGTCGTTCTTTAATTGCACTGGGAATAACAGCTGCTTCACAAAAACTATTTAAAGGTCATCCTTACTATCAAGAATGTGTTGTAGAAAATCCAAGTACATATCGAAAAGTTGCTCAAGATAGATCTGCAACAAATAATATGATCATTAAAAAAGTCAGTAAAGAAGTTGGATATGGAGTAATTGCAGGTAAAAAATTTAAAAATGGAGATCGTTTAGGATTGTATGCTGGCGAGCTCAAAATCAAACCCAGTTCAACATATGATGGAGACTACACTTTTGCATGTGGATCAATTATTCCTAACTGTCCAGAACTTATAATTGACGCACGCCACAAAAGAAATGAGTTAGGATTTATTAATGGTTCACAACATCATTCAAATTGTGAAGCTCGAAATTTTCTAGTGCCAACAGGTGAAAAGCGCCTTATTTACATAGCAACTCAAGATATTGAAATTGGACAAGAAATTTTAGCTGATTATGGTGATTCTTATTGGTCTTCTCACCGTAGAAGTCAATATCAAGAACTTGGAAAAAAATCGACTCTTGGTAAAGGATTTGAAAAAGGGTTTTTAACAAAATAGAAGCCAAACTAAATGTCACCTACATCTTTCAACAATACTTCCATACAGTTGAAACAATCCAACTGTGGCAAGTATGCCACCGAATTGAAATGATCCGAATTTTCCTACGAATCCAAAACATAGCATAATACAACCGGTAATAAAAACAGTTTAACTAACCCAAATTACTAGATCAATAAACCACACGTGCAATCTATAATTTATAGACTCAATCACTGTTACAGTGAAAACATTGACCCTATTTTTCATAGGGATATTCTTAACCTTAATAAAAAATGTATACAACAAAGAAAATCAATTTTATAAAAAGGATCAAACTCATGAATAAATTTAAATTAATTATGATGATGGTAATAATTGCAACTTCGACTATCGCATATACTAGTTCCGAACAATTTTCTAGTGAAAAATCGGATAAGCAATTCGTTGAATTTTTAAAAAGACAAAATGCAGAACAAAACATGCTCAATAATATTGCAGATGAAATCAATCATCTTGAAAAAGTCCAACAATGGTATCCTTCTACCGAAATAGAACATTCAATCCAACTAAGAAAAGATAAAAGTAGAGTTGCAATGAGTATGATTACTAACGTAAGAAAACACAGCCAAGCAACCAATAAAACCTTATTATCATTAGCAAGTGAATTCGATGATATTACAGATAAAATAGGGTCACTAGCCCCCGAAGTCGAACGCCAAACAAACAAATACAACAAATCTTGGTGCATAATCTCTTAATCATCGTACAAAGCAATCACCTCGATATAAAATAAAAAAGAGCAACTATAGAAAGTTGCTCTTTTTTATTATCTAATTTTCTAAAAAAAAATGACAAACTTAGCGATTACAATTTGGAGTTTTTGGATGCTAAATAAACATTAGACAATTTATCACATCCTACAACTACTGCGGCTACAGCATAAACAGTTATAATAGCCCCACCTGTCAACTTCATCCATTTAGCAATAGATGAATTCCTTGATGTCCAAGTCTCTAGCGTAGTAATGATCATACCGTCTTCAATCCATGTAGTCTCTTTTGTTTTAGTAAAACCATCATTTAAAAAATGTGTTACTATTTTTTCACTTGTAGACACTCTAGCCAAAAATAGTAGAGCCACTTAAAACATTAAAAGCAATTGTTAACTAATGAAGTACAGCCAAAGACTAAACGTTATAATTGGAGAAACCCAATTTATCAGAATACAATTTGATCCGCCCTTATTCTTTAATCCATGAAACTGCTGTTTTGGAAAAAAAATCTTTATAGTTAATACAATTAATAAAGTGGCAATCCAAGTATGCATCTCTTGATTCATGATTTATATCCTAATATATGAACTTTTATATAATGTAATACAAACAAAGCACACATTGATACAACGTATAGCGTATACCATTTGTACATAAAAAATCCTTATTATTTTATACTGGCCCTGCAGCCATACCTCCAATTAGTCCACCTGCCAAACCACCAACTTCTGTAATTAGCTCCTACAAAAAATGTATCATCAATAAAAATGACTCTACTGTTTTTAACTTCTAAAGCCAAAAACAGTAGAGCCATCTAAAACATTAAAAGCAATTGTTAACTATATTATATACAGCAACCAAATTCCCAAAAATATAATCGGCGAAATCCAATCTAAAGTAAATAGTATTGAATCAAATTCATTTGTTATTTCATTAAATTTACGCTGTGGGAAAAGAACCTTTATTGTTAATATAATAAGAGCCATTGCAATCCATGTATGCATATCTTGATTCACGATTTATATCCCAATATATGAACTTTTATATAATATAAAATAGCAATACCACACATTGACATAGCATATAATGTATACCATTTGTACATAAAAAATCCTTATTATTCATACTGGCCCCGTACCAACACCACCAATTAATTCTTCTGCCAAACCACCAACTTTTGTAGCAACAGCCGGAGGAGTTGAAGTCCACTTCAATCATAAACAATCCTAATTGAATTGTAAAAAGCAACCCCAATTATCATACGCAGAATCTATAGTAAACAAAGTTAAGTTCTGTTGCAATTTCACATGGACCAATAAATAATATATTCTATTTACAATAAGAAATATTCATACAAAATAAAGGTTACAATATGAACTCCAAAAAAATGACTTTACTCATGTTAATGTTATTAAACATCAACTTCACAGCCACCCCTCTTCAGATACTTACATCAGGCTCTGAGGAAAGTCACAAAAATCAATTCGATAAATACATACAAGATAGACAAACAACACATCTACAAATTTATGGAGGCTGTACAGCCTTAATAGGATTAATAGTAGCATCAAACTACATACAAGACAGATACTACAATGATGATTTAGTTGAAAAAGAATATGAATATGCCCAAGCATGGTACAATGCTATGAATGAAAAGCATCCTATAGCTCATCTTGGAAATAAAAAATTCTTACAAACAAAAAATCAATTTCCAATATTTAACAATATTTATTTTGCACATGATTCTTTAAAACAAATAAATGCCATTTATAAAAAACAATTAGAAAATCTGCAACTAACAAATGATGAGGTTGCAACCCTTGCTCAACAAGAATTCATACTAATTTACCAAGCAGGATTCATCGAAAAAAATTGTGGTATATATGTAAACATGAGCTCCATGGCATCTAACATAGCGATGACAACCTTAATGATTCCTGCCCTTAAAACACTTCAACCAACAGGTGCCATCAGTAGCTTTGCTAGCCTTTTACAAGGAGTAAACACCTTTAGTGTTAATTACAACGTCTCAATCGTTGCTAAACTCATTTTATATTTTACAGCAAAATCATGTATTGCAAACTCTTATGATAAAGTTGCTGATGAATTTGCATGCAAAGAGTGTGATATTGATTGTTTACATGCTGCAGTTGAATTCTTTGAAAAAAATGGATTAAGCCAAAGCCGAATAGAAGCTATTAAAAATCAAATTGCACATCGCGAGAAAAATTAATTAACAATCTAATTTAGCAAAAAGTGAAGAGTATCTTTTTTACAGAGATACTCTTCACTTTTTTAATATGTAAAAACAAAAAAACCACTCCAAAAACAAAATAAATCAAAGAAAAAACCCTCGAAATAATACAAGTAGAGAATTACCAAAATTCTATAGCAACATCTCCTACAAGAAATGTATCATCAATAAAAATGGCCCCACTTACTCTCAACTTCTAAAGCCAAAAAATAGTAGAGCCATTTAAAACATTAAAAACAACCAATTAAATATAACCATATACCAACAATGAAATTACTGTAACATCTTATAAAGCTTTTTCATCTCCCTCATCATCTGTTTATGATCTGCTCCTTCATCGCCAATTTCATCAATATACGATTTCAATAGATCTGCTGCAGTTTCATGATCTTCATATGTTTTTATTTTTTTATTAACGCCTAATTTAAGTAAAGATTTCACGAACTTTTGAGTTTTCTTAATCTTTATAACAATCTCTGATTCTGACCCGAAGATACCTTCATCGTCATTCTCATCTTGATATTGTTGCCCCGTCAAAGCACGACCAATATTATTAATAAGTGCTGTAACTATTGGTATACCAAAAAGATCACCAACAAGTGTTTCTACAACGATATGTAAAACGCTATCTCCATCATCATCTTGATAGTTAAGATTTACCCCAGCTTTTTTCATAGTCGTAAACATACGAATTATTTTATCTGAGTCCTCTAAAAAATCACCATTTTCAACAAGGGACAATAATAAGCCTGGATCTTGTTGAGTACATCCTAACATCTTTGCTTTATTATTATGATCAACCGCATAAATCAATTGATCCTCCATGTTTTCACTTGCATTTACTTGAGATGCCATAGAACAACTAAAAAAACACATCATCATACATATGGATCTATAATATATATACATGCCTACCCCTTTTATTATGAATTAATTGTATATTCATAATACCAAAAAAAGCCACTCCAAAGATATAATAAAATAAAGAAAAAATTATCAAAATAATACGAGCAGAAAATTACCAAATATCTATAGCATTTTTCTAATTTGATCGATAGACTAAGCCTACTATAAAACAGTAAAAACAATCTCACGATTTTCATGAGGAGTGGCTATGAACAAATTACTGAAAAAAGCTGAAAACATGCGTCAATTCTCGCACTCACCTCACTCTAATTTTAGAGTTGGAGCTGCACTTTTAACTCATGATGGAACAGTTTTCGGCGGTTGCAATGTAGAGTCTGATGTTTATGGTCTTACAATGTGTGCAGAAAGAAATGCTATTTTCACTGCGTTTTCTCAAGGTCATAGAAAATTCAAATCCATTGCTGTGGTAACAAGTAGCAAAGGAACTCCATGCGGTGCTTGCAGGCAAATAATTGCTGAACTCTGTGGAAACATCACTGTTTACACAGCAGACCTTAAGGGTAACTTAGCCTCATATTCAGCTTATGATTTGCTTCCTCATCACTTCACATTAACAACACCTATTAACCTTGATATGAAAAGTGTCCATGAAGTTTCTATCTAAAATTGTATTTTTTTTAACGGTTAGCTTCGCTTGTGTTGCACAAGACATAGTCGATTATCATGCCATAGTTCAACCATATGTTGCTATATGGCAAGACGAATCTATATCTAAACTTTCAACACAAGAAATAATTATACTTACAGATGTTATTTTATTAAGTTATCAAGTTGTACAATCATCGATTATCATGTCTCAAGCAAGACTAACTATCCAGACAGAGTTATTTAAAATAGTAACCTTATCCATCAATGATACTTTCGATGTGAGAATACAAGCTCAAAATAACGACTTAACTAATATAAAAACAGCTGTAACTACAATAGAAGATGCACAAGAGAAAATAAAATTTGCATGTAATACATTGAAAGACTTTGGTCCATTAATCATTAACATCAATCCAACTGTCATTCAACATTTCATATCAAATCTAAAAGCTGTTATTTTAAACTGGGGAAAATCACAACACCAAACAGTGTTTGATCTAGAGTTAATTGAAAAAGAACTCGTTATAGATCCTCATTTTTTCTCAACTATAAAAGATGTTCTTGAAGATAAAAACTCAACAGAGCATAATCAACTATCTCAAGGTGCAAATAGCGTAACGAGCATGTATAAAAAAATTGAAAATACGATTGCAAACCTTACAGCAATTAGGAAAGAAAGCAGCTTGAATTTCAGTCAAGTCCTAACCATTTTCTTCAAATCGCATTACGAAGCTCTCTACAATCAATTATCTGAAATTGATAATGACACTATCAACCTTATAGCAACATCAGATAATAAATTACCTAACCCCGAACAAATTTTCATTGTATAGCAAGTTATCCTTAGATTGATACTGGCTTTTCCAAAAAATATTCTTAGCATCTGCTACCCCAAAAAACCCTATACAGCAACAATGAAATTATGGTGCATGTAACGTTTTAAGCGTAATGCTATTTTCTACTCAACAATACACAATTCATTCTACCAAAAACAGCTTTCGATTTTCCATCACTCATATACATTTATCATGATATGAGCTATCATCTTACTCTTGAATAGTAAAATTTACATTCGATTATTTTATTGGATATCTATGCTTAAAAAAATATCGTTACCAGCACAACTTTTCTTAGTTCTTATCTGCGTTGCCTTATTTGGTAATTCAATGCCAACAGTAATCATTAACTTTTTTTATAGCATCAGCCTTTTAATTAAAGAGTTTCTTGGATTTTTATTACCGTGGATTGTTTTTGTATTTATCACAACCGGAATTTTATCATTCAAACGCAATGCACCGATAGTACTGAGTATACTACTTGGATGCGTTTTGCTATCGAACTCAGTTGTTGCATTCTTTTCATATTTTATTGGGAAAGCTCTGCTACCTTTACTTGCTATGCAAATCGACGCTTCAACGATGATTGCAACAGAAAGTTTACAACCTCTTTTCAGTATTAAATTGCCCCTGATATTCGAATCATTTCAGGCAATGCTTTATGCAATTATTGCAGGTATAACTCTCTCATTCATGCCAGACATTCCAAGCAAAAAAAACATCGTTAACAAACTTAAAGACGGATTCAAAAACAAAATTTATCAACTTAAATACATCATTGAATCTATTGTTAATAAATTATTCATTCCCATTTTACCAGTTTACATTTTTGGATTTTTACTTGAAATCAACCATCAAGGTGTATTCATGCAACTATTTCAAACCTATGGTAAAACATTCGCACTTATTATTTTTTTACAAATGCTTGTTTTATTCTTTGTTTATTTACTTGCAGCAGGATTTAATCTTCAACGAGCACTAGGCTATATCAAAGTTGCAATACCATCTTATTTAACAGCGTTTGGAACAATGTCGAGTACTGCAACGATCCCAGTATCAGTAAAATGTGCCGAAATAAACACTGGGAATAAAGGTCTTGCAGAAATGGCTGCCCCAATACTTGCAAACATTCACCTTCTTGGAGATGCAATTAGCACACCGATGCTTGCACTTGTCACCATATTCATTTTCCAAGGAATCATTCCAAGCCTTACAACATACACAATCTTTGTAGCATACTTTTGTATCAACATGCTTGCAGTCGCAGGAATTCCTGGTGGCGGTATCATTGTAATGATACCTATTCTAAAAACTATTTTAGGATTCGATGACATGATGGTTAGCATTATTACAACACTGTATTTTTTACAAGATGGACTTGGAACTGCAGGAAATGTAATGGGCGATGGAGCTCTCATGATTATGATCAATAAAACATTAAAACGACTCAAAATAAATTAACCTACTTATTGAGCATATAATTATTCTCATATAAGGCACTCTACCTATGTTATTTATAAGTAAAAGATTCATTCGTTATTTTGACTGGATAAGCTTTGCACTTGTTCTTTCAATCGCACTCATCGGAATAACATTTGTCTACAGTGCAACCTTTAAGCTCTCTGCAGTCGATTATTCTATTTTTTTTAAAAAACAGTTTTTTGGCTTGATATCCGGCATCATGATCTATTTTTTCTGTAGTATGCTTGATTATCGAACGGTATGTCGAATTGGTTTCTTTCTCTACTTTGCATCAATCGCTGCTCTAATATTCACCATGATTAAAGGTTCAATTGGTATGGGAGCACAACGATGGATAGATGTTGGGCTTTTTAAATTCCAACCCTCTGAACTTAGTAAATTATTTTTCCCAATGTTTGTAACCTACTATTTTTTGAATGATGAAAAAGTTACAAATCCTCCACAAAAAGCATTTACAATCCCCTTAATGATCATGCTTTCCAGTGCATTTCTTGTTTTGAAACAACCCGATCTTGGAACGGCTCTTATCCTACTATTTTCTGGATCTGTTATGTTCTGGCATATTGGATTATCAAAAAAGTTCTTTATAACTTTAGGAATGATACTTTTAGTCACAACTCCAATATCTTGGAATCTTTTAAAAACATACCAAAAAAAACGTGTCCTAGTTTTTCTTGGCTATGGTGATAATAACAAAGAGCGATATCAAATCGAACAATCTAAAATCGCAGTTGGATCTGGTGGTTTTTGGGGAAAAGGTTTTCTAAAAGGCACACAAAACAAACTCTCATTTTTGCCCGAAAGTAGAACTGACTTTATTTTCTCCGTAGTTTGTGAAGAAATGGGGCTTGCGGGAGCAACTTTTCTACTGCTTCTTTATCTCCTACTATTCTTCAGACTATTCATAATGATGAGTAGTTTATCAACCTTTTACCCACAACTACTCTGTCTCGGCTTAATTATGCATGTCATTTTTTCTACCATAATCAATATTGGCATGGTGCTTGATCTACTCCCCGTCGTTGGGATACCCCTACCCTTTGCTAGTTATGGAATCACTCATCTATGGATTGGGTTTGCGAGCTTAGGCTGCATTAATAGTATTACCTGCCAACGATATGTCCACGATCTATAAACAATAAAAAGATTATATCAAAAGTGCAAAAACCATTGATTGTTAAGCCAAGAATACAGTATCATTACAATATGTATTAAGATTTAAAAAACTTCACTGCAAGTAAGAGGGAATATTACTATGAAAAATACCTGGTTAACAAAGAATAAATATTTATTTTTTATACTTTTATCACTATCAATACAACAATTACAAAGTCGCCACCTTCAAGGTGATCATTTTACAGAAAATAATAACAAAAGCAATCTAACAGATGCTGCTATATTAGCCGCTATCGCTTATGGTGCATACCACTATTACAATAAGCCAATCCTATCACCAATACCTCTGGCAAGCTCAACAAATATAAAATCTATAATATTTGATATTGATGGTGTCTTATCCAAAACAAATAAGCTACGCGCATTCCATGAAATTGGCATACCTGTAACATTGTCTTACATGAAAAACCAGATGGAATTGCCCTCAGAAAAAATCCTTTTTGATACTTTAGCTAACGTCCCTGCTAATTCAACGTATAAATCATACAACAAAGGCCTAGAAATGCCTCAAACTATGATTGACTGGCAAGTAGGATCACAAGATTTATCATTAATCAGACAGTCGATTATGAACCATCTTAAAACTGTTAACTTACCAACAAGCCAAACAAATTGGGCTCTACAATCCTCTCTTATGATGACTGATCCAGAAAGATTTATTTCGACTCGCCAAATCATCTCTGAAAATGTAAAACTACTTCAAGAACTTAAAGATAAGGGATATAAACTTTATATTCTATCTAACTGGGATCCAAGTTCATTTCCATTATTCCAACGAAGTTTTCCTGAAATTTTTGTTACAAATGATCACAAAGAAATGTTTGATGGCATCATGATCTCTGGTAATGTTAAAATTGTAAAGCCAGAAACAGCAATTTTTGAAAGATGTCTTGAAGAATTCAATCTAAAAGCTCAAGATACTATTTTCATCGATGATGAACCTGCAAATGTTATAGCTGCTCAAAAAATTGGTATTACAACAATTTTATCGGATCCTCATAACACACAAGCCCTTCGAACATATTTAATAGCACAACTCAAAAGTTAGATGTTTAAAAATAGAAAAAATATTAAGGAATAGTTTCATGAACAATAAATTAATAAAAAAAATATTTTTAAGTTTCATACTTGTAGCGCTTCCAGCACAACAACTACAAAGTAATGATGAGAATTTCAATGCTGATACAAACATACGTACAGCTATAGGCTTAACAACTTTAATTACCCTTGGAACTTATGCTACTTACAAGTATGCACAACAACCAATACCGCCAGAAATTAAAGTTAAAGACCTCGCAACAACAAAACTCAACTTCCCTTCGGATTTTGAGTGGGGAGTTACTACTTCAAGCACACAAAATGAAGAATCTGTACACAATAATAGCTGGGCAAAATCATATCTACAAACAATCCCTGGCAAAGAAGATTTAACGTCTCCAAACTTCGCATGCAAAAGTTGGGAACATTGGCAGGATGATATCGATAAAATTATCAACCTAGGCTGTAATAGCTATCGTATCTCTATCGAATGGAGTCGAGTTGAACCAAGTCCTGGTAAATTCGACCAATCAGCTATTAACCATTACATTAAAATTGCACAATACTGCAAAGATCATAATATTCAATTAATGGTTTGTTTGCACCACTATTCAGACCCTATCTGGTTTATGAATCAAGGTGGATTTGCAAAAGAAGAAAACATTCCACTCTTTACAGAATATTGCAGAGTAATGTATGAAAGTTTGAACAAATATGTAAACCAATGGATCGTTATAAGCCAACCTGTAGCATATGCTGTTAAAGGTTATAAAGTTGCTATGCAACCACCATTTTTAAAAAATTCTGGTTTAGAAGAAACAGTCATGCTTAACATGTTTAAATCACACATCGCAGTTTATAACGGAATGCACAATGCATATAATACAACTAAGCGAGGTAAAAAACCCTCTGTTGGTCTTTGTCATCAAATAGTACAAATGAAAGCAGCTAATCCACATAATCCAATCGAACAACTCGTTGCTCTCTTCGCAGATAGATTATACAATCAAACGCTTTTACGAACGTTTACTGACGGTCACTTCCAATCACTTACACCAATGGTTGATATCGCCTATTTACCACAAGCTCCATCTAAGTTTGATTTCTTTGCACTCAGTTACTATTCACCCTTAAGCTTTACTGGTATTAAAGCTGGATCACCAGCAACGACTGAAGACCTCGTAAGTGCCGATACTGGTCGAATCATTGACAAAAATGGTATGTACAATGCAATTGTGCAAGCATCTAAACTTGGCAAACCAGTATATATCGTAGAAAATGGCATTAATCCAAAAAATGAAGAGCAACGTGAATTACTTTTAAACTCTTACCTTTCAGCAATTTCTCAAACTATTACTGATGGCTATGACGTCCGTGGTTATTTTCATTGGACGCTTATGGATGATTATGAATGGGCAAATGCAAATTTAAATGAAGATGATAAAGATTCTGAAAAGCACTTTGGCCTGTATTATAACCGTGTAATTAATGATGTAACTGGTAAGGTTTTTAGAAACTTTAACATTCATGAAAAAATGTTAAAACAAAGTGGAAAGCATTACCAACAAATTATAAAAAGACAGCAATAAATGATTAATCTAAAGAAGTTAATTCTAATTTTATTTATTACCAACACTGGTTGTTTACTACAAAGCAAACAACCTACGACGCTATTTTGTCATGGAATCGTTGATAGTAAAAGCCAGGCTGATCGCTATCAAGATTTTTTACAAGAGCCCAAAGTAGCTTTTGATTTTCCTGATGCTCAAGAACCATCTGGATTAAATTTTAATAATCTTATTTTTAATAGCTGTGCGTTCTGTGGCAAAAAGCCGGTTAATTTAGAAAAAATGTACATGGGCCAAGGTCCTGACATCACTGCTCTTAAAAAGCAAATCCATCCGAAGGAATCATATGTTTTATATGGATTATCACGCGGAGGATCAACCATTGTCAATTATCTCGCACAGAACAATCCTAAAAACATACAAGCTGTTGTGTTAGATGCAGCTCCTGCAGATATGGTTTCCACTGTTAACATTTTACAACATACAATCGGTTATAAACTTGCGCCAACACGGGCATATCAAGAATATGTCTTTAATACACTCTTCCCAGCTTATCCAATAAACAGCATTACTCCTCTACAAGACATTGCTCGAATAAATAATAAAAATTTACCTGTTTTAATTGTTCACTCTCATAAAGATACAAGAGTGCATATCTCATCAGCATGGCAACTGTATTTAGCTTTTAAACAAGCACATTTCACCAACGTCTACCTTCTTGAGCTCACACAAGGCACCCATGCTCACTACATGAAAGGTCCAGAAAAAAACGTCTATCTTAACGCTCTTCATAGTTTTTATAAAAAATATAATTTAGCCCACAATTCTGAACAATCAAATATAAATTTACAAGAACTACAACCATCTCAAAGCAAAATATCTGAAAAGTTACAAACCTATTACGATCAACTTGAAGATACGTATCAAAAGCAAAACCAATTCAACAAAAATATCATTGCTGGATTATTGCTAATTACCGGTATCTCCTATCTATACCGACCATAGAAAAATAGAATAAAAAACTGCCCTGACCAGTTGCTGTCAATTCTCCATGTGATATACTTTTCTTATAGTAATTAAACATATAAAGAAAAAGGATATCCATGAGATTTCTACTTAAAATAGTCTTTTTTATCATCCAGTCTTATCTGCCACTACAAACACAAATTTTACCAATAACTACATTATATTGTCATGGCGTTTGTGGTGATAGCAGCCAAATTAATGAATACAAAGATCTTATTATCGACGGTAAAGCTCTTAATTTCCCTGATACACAAAAGCCAAGGGGATTAAGCATGAACCGCATAATCTACTCTGTTTGCAGTAAGCTCGGAAAGAGCAATATCAATCGGAGTCAAATGTACATGGGCCACGGCCAGGATATTGACACGATTAAAGAACAAATAGATCAAGATCATGATTATATTTTATTTGGACTCTGTCGTGGTGGATCTGCAATCGTTAACTATGTTGCTCAATACAATCCTGAAAATGTGCTAGCTCTTGTTCTCGACGAAGCACCTGCAAGTATGCCAGAAATCCTGGAATACAGAGACAGTAAAAAAAGAATGGAAAAGCCAAAAAAGAAAAAGAACCGAACAGTTGAATACAATCACAAAAAACAAGAAAAAAAGTTCCGTTTATTCTTTCCTGGGTATCCAAAAAAATCTATAACTCCTGTAGAAAACATTCCTAAGATTAAAAATAAAGACTTAGTAATTTTCTTATCTTACACAAAACAGCCTTCACCTTTTCACTTTCCACAATCAACATGGAAAATGTATTTAGGTTTCAAAAATGCAGGATTTAAAAACGTTTATTTGTGTGAGCTAGAGACTTATGGGCAAAATGCAGAAGGCAGCAATAAAATATCATACTTACAGAACCTTCATAGCGTCTACAAAAAGCATAACCTTCCTTACAAATCTGAGTTTGCAGTTCTTACAAAGACACAATTAAAAGAACTACAACCAAAGCAGGAAACAATAAATGAGCACATAAAAAGCTATTTATTTTAAACATACGAATTAATTATTTAAAAGGGCAGTAACTACAAATAAGTTACTGCCCTTTTTTACTTCAAAATAAAGTCTAAGCTACGATGCAACTCGGGCAATCTACTTTTATTTTTAACTTTTTTCCATACTTAAAGCTCTTAACATAAAATATGTCATAACGGGAAATAAAAAAACAAGAAATTAAGAAAGTAAATATTCATAAACACAAAAAAAGCAGCAACTTTTTCATAGCTACTGCTCTAATACCATGTAAATTTAGAAGGCTCATCGTGTCTACTTTTATCTCCCTAAACAAATACTTCCAACCATGCAAGCACAACCTATAATAACGGTCGGTATCCCCTTATAAAAACAATCATCTAAAAAATGTCGTCGACATCCTACACAACCTAATATTGGAACTATATCCGAGCGAGTATGACCAACAAGTTGTTTATATGCATCAAGCGCAACTAATCTTTGTGTTTTTTTCCCTCTATCACAACAATCCATAAAACAAACAAAATCTTCATCTTGAAAACCAAGTTCTGCAAAATTAAACTGGGGCCCATGTTCATTTGAAAGTCGTTGAATTCTTGGAGCTTGTCGTACATTGTTTTGTAACACAACCATTTGTACAGGAAGCTGCATTGGCGATTGTACGATACAACAAACATCAGAACGATGGCACCCATCAGAAGAACCAGGAGTTCCATGTATTTGCTTTAGATTCAACCCTAAAATCATTAAAAACATTATCAACTGTTTTGACTGTTTCACCTAAAAAAATCCTTTGTATTCTTAATTTGTTTTTATAATTTAAAAGTGAAATATTATAACGAAACTATCACGTACAGTGTTTATATGAAACAAAATGTACATGATATATAAAATCACTATATACTTACATGACATAAGGTTACTAAGAATAACTATAAAAATAAAATTGAGTACAAAAATGGATAATGATAACAATCAAGCAGCACCAATCCACTTAGTCATGCAAGATGCTGTTGATGAAAAACAGTACGAATTCATTCCTTCATCTTTTGATGACTATATTGGGCAAGAAAAACTTAAAGAGAAACTTAAGGTTTACACAACTGCATGTAAAATGCGTAATGATCCTTTAGATCACATGCTTCTTTTTGGACCTCCTGGACTTGGAAAAACAACTTTATGCCAAATCATGGCAAACATTATGGATGTTGATATAAAAATATGCAGTGGCCCAATGCTCGATCGCACTGGAGATTTAGTTGCGATTTTATCAAACTTACAACCTCATGACATTTTATTTATCGATGAGATTCATCGTACACCAACAGCGGTTGAGGAAGTTTTATATTCAGCTATGGAGCAGTTTAAAATTGATGTAATAATCGGACAAGGTGCTGGTGCAAAAACTGTTACGCTTCCACTACAACCATTTACTTTAATTGGTGCAACTACAAAAGTAGGATCGATTTCTGCCCCACTTCGTAGTCGTTTTGGAATCATTGAACATATCGATTTTTATAACAATGAAGAACTATCTCAACTGATTTTACAAAATGCCAAATTCTTAGAAATAACAATCGATCTTGAAGCAGCACAACTTATTGCAAAGTGCTCCCGAGGAACGCCTCGAATTGCAAAAAAATTATTACGAAGAATCAGAGATTTTGCTCAAGTTACTAATAATAACCAAGCAACAATGAAACTTGTTGAAGAGTCTATGGAAGCTCTTGGAATTGATAGTGATGGCTTAACCGTAATGGATAATCTTTTACTAAGCAAAATCATTAATCACCACACTGGAGTTGTTGGAATCGACACACTTTCATCATTACTTGGTGAAGATAAAGAGACAATTGAGTCTGTGTATGAGCCATATTTGATTCGACAAGGATTCTTAGAGAAGAGCTCTAAAGGTCGACAAATTCCGTACAAAAAGATACCATATTTAAAGAAAAAATATATAGGTCAACATGATCTTTTTTCCATTGAGGAGCAATAAAAATGGCAGGACATTCAAAATGGGCCAACATCAAACACAAAAAAGCAAAAGAAGATGCTAAACGTGGCCATACTTTTACAAAAATAATTAAAGAAATTACTGTATCTGCTAAAACTGGCGGCATACCTGAAAACAACCCTCACCTACGTCAACTCATAGATAAAGCTAAAGCTGCTAACATGCCTGCAGAAAATATTATTCGAGCTGTAAAAAAAGGTACTGGCGAGTTACCTGGTGTGAGTTATGAATCAATTACTTACGAAGGTTATGGACCTGGTGGAAGTGCAGTTATCATTGAAACATTAACTGATAACAAAAATCGCACCGTTGCAGACTTACGCCAAATTTTCAATCGGCATAATGGTAATTTAGGAGAAACTGGTGCTGTAAACTGGATGTTTGCAAAGCTTGGTGTTATCCGAGGAACCATTCAAGGTAAAACTGAAGATGACCTCTTAGAAGATTTAATGGAATACGACGTTCAAGACATTTCTATTGATGAAAATGCAGTTACGGTAACAACTTCTATGCCGGCATTGTTTCAGATTAAAGATATTCTTGTAACACTTGGTATGAAAATTGAAGACGCTGAACTTGAATGGATTGCAAAAAGTAATCTTGACGTTGATAGCGAAACTGAAGAAAAAGCATTTGGATTCTTCGAAGCACTCGAAGACAGTGATGACGTTCAAAACGTTTACTCAAATTTAAATTAATAAGCACTTAAAGGTATCAATATGATTTTAAGCATGACCGGATTTGCAACATCAACAGTAGAAATTCCTTTATCATCAAATAAAGAGAGCATGACTTTATCAATAAGTATAAAATCATTAAACTCTCGTTTTTTTGAATTAAGTTGTAAGGTCCCCTCTTTGCTTTCTAATTTAGAAGTTCCTCTACAAAGACTTTTAAAAAAACAACTACATCGAGGTCATGTTTCACTTCATGTTAAAGTCATAGACTCAGGATTATTGCAAGAATCAATAAATCCATCGCTACCTATAATTCAAAACTATTTAACTGCAATCAATACGATTCGAACAAGGTTTAATTTAGAAGATCAGGTTACACTTGCTCAAATATTACAACTTCCCAATGTTTTACAACATCAAGAGTTACAACTTAATTCAACAACTGAAACAGCTATAGTACAAGCTGTTAATCAGATATCTCTAGAATTAATAAAAACTCAAAAAGAAGAAGGCCTTCAGCTTGAAGTTGATATCAAAAATCAACTTACAAGTATGAAAACCAAGATAACTCTCATCAGAGAGCAGTCAGAACAAATTATCAAAGATAAGAAAATTGCTTTAACTGCAATCATCACGGACCTTTCTGTTTATGATAAAAATGAAGAAACAAAAACAACCGAACAGTCTTTACTTGAAATTAAAAAAGCGAACTTAATGCATGAGATCGAAAAAGTCGATATTAATGAAGAAACAGTTCGATTTAATTCTCATCTAGATAATATATCTTTGCAGTTTTCATCAGACAATCCTGCTAAAGGTAAAAAGCTTGATTTCATCATTCAAGAGCTTAATCGAGAAATCAACACAATTGCTGCAAAATGCTCTAATATCACGATCAGCAGCCTTGCTATAGATATTAAATCAGAATTGGAAAAAGCTCGGGAACAAGCACAAAATATTATTTAATCTTGCTTTTTATTTCATCTTTTTTTTATGATACCTTTAGTGAAAATTATAAAAGGATTAATCTTTATTAAATTATCCATTTTAAAATAAAAAAATTCTACAATAATTTTTGCATGAACTCTCGTAAATAATGTTAAAGGATAAAAAAGGCAAAAACATTATGAGATGCAAACAAGTTGTTAATTTTGCTGCATTTATTGCGCCTTTTTTATTAATAGTGGAAAAGGTGTAATATGGGTATGAGTAAATATGCACTTCATGCGATGGTTGGATTTTCTTCAGTTGGTTTAGCAATTGCTTTACCAACAATTATGTCACAACAAAAAAAGATCATGGATCTTCACAAGCAAACCTCAAAAATATTAGATGACCATCAAAAGTATAAATCCGCACATCCAACTGCGGAAGACCTTTACAGCGCTCCAAAGTCATCTCCAAACACAAGCAACAAAGAATCTCAGCCGACTACATCAAAAGAAGGTCAATCAGGAAAAACACATATAGCGGCAGAAGAATCCCACGAGCAAAGCAAGCACCCATCAAAACATGCTATAAACAATGCTGTTAAGAGTTCATACAACAAACAAAAAGAATCAAACAAGCCACATGTTCAAAAGCAAGAAGAATCAACTGAGGCACCTCGACAAGACAAAATAGGTAAAAAAAATGATAGGAACGATAGAAGTAATAAGAAAAAACAAAAGATCAAAGATTTAAAAGATCGCCTTAAGGATAAGGGGCTCATTCCTGGTGATAAACCTTCTGGAACGACGAGCTCACAACCAGCAAGTAATCCAACTCAAACATCTTACCCCCATCTACCTGCTGCACAACAAGCTAATTCTCAATCCAATAACGGACCAAGCTATGATTCAACTATGTATCTCCCAGTCGCAATGAATAGTAGTTCATCTTCTAGTGCAAGTCCAGCCACAGCGGCAGCTGCATCTGCGGCGTCAGGAGATACGTCAACACCTGTAACGACCACACCTACTACTACTACATCTACAACCTCATCTACTACAGAATCAACATTAGATGAAATTTTATCAACACTGCAATTTGATATTCCAGCACAAGGAGGAGGACTTATTAACAATACCAGCACCAATACAACTCGATCATTACCCAAAACTCGAGCTGAAAATACAAATTTAGAATACTGGACACAACCATTCATCATATCGAATGACGACCCAACTTTTGATCATATCAGTGTTGTTAGATTTCAAGAAAACATTTTCTACCAACCAGAAGATAGCTCTATATCTGGATCAGAAGAAAATGCAGCTATAATTATTAGAAAAGATGATACGACTATTGATTTATATGGGTTTACACTTGCTTTAGATTCATCGGAGATTGGAGGTCTCAGTGCAACCACAGTTGTACATGGAATTTATATAGAGCCAGGTGTTAAAAACACAAAAATAATTTCATCTGCTCCACATCAAACAAAAGGATACATCACAGGGTTTACTGGATTCGGTATATTTGCCGAAGGAACAGATAGCCAAACAAGTGATAGTTGTGATATTTATACTAATAAAATAAAACAGGTTGAAATTAACAATCTCTTTATTGCTGAAAACTTTAATGGGATTTCTCTTAATAATGTTTTTCAAGCAAGAATCAACCAATCCAACGTTATAAGTAATGTTTCACAAACAGATTCTTATGGAATATATTGCTCAAACTCTCATGATATAACTATCAATGAATGTAAGGTTAATAAAAATTATTCATATCAAAACATGTACGGAATCTATGTTAAAGATTGCGTTGGAACATCTATTTCAAATTCTGAAGCAAACTTCAATGAGTCCATACAAACTGGAAATACATCTGGAATAACAATCACAGGAAGCTCTGCTTCAACATGTCATGCAAATAGCATCTTTAATTGCCAAGCAAACGCAAACTTATCTGCTTATGTAAGCGGAGTAGAAAGTATTGGAATCCACCTCAGTGATGAAACATTTAACAATGTAATTGAACAGTGCTCAACTTTTTCAAATAGTTACGAAACAGCATCAGGTGCTTCAACGCCAAGCACGCTACCAATAGGATATGGCATAAAATTAGACAATAGTAACCATAACCAAGTACACAAAAACACATCAGGGAATCATCTTAATTATGGATTCTATGATAGTCTAACTGGATCAACAACAATTTATACTGGTAATAAAGCACTCTACAATCCAACTGAGAATTACTCTATATCCTTTACAACGGGAACAGGTGCAACGCAACCTATATCAACAACTATTGTTTATCCAGGAGATTTATCAGCAAGAGGAACAGTATCACCTCTTGATAATATTGAAATCGAACAATCCTTATCATAAATTTGAAATGGAAATGCCATGAAAAAAATAAGTTTGTTATCAATCATGATGATTGCATGGTTATTAACTACAAACTTCTTAGAATCAAGCCAAATATCTCAGTCTGCTACTGCAATATCATATGTAAATGTTAATAGTGCAGGATCTACAATATCAAACCCAGGAATTTATTATTTAACTGGAAATGTATCATTCTATCCTACAACTGATCCAACAATTTCAACTATTATTCATGTTACAACAAGTAATGTTACAATAAACCTTAATGCAAATACTATTTCTCAAGCATCAACAAATTCAACCTTAGACCTTAATGCAATTGTTATTGACCCAGATGTTCATCACGTAACCATTCAAAATGGAACAATCAGTGGTGTAAGTGGTGTTGGTGTTGTAATCGGTGAAGGATGTACAGATATTACTATAAAAAACATGCAAATGACTAATTGTGTTCAAGGTGGATTAACGGCAACAGGAACATCAAGTAGTCTAATTTTCTCACTAACATTACAGAATCTTTTACTCAGTAAAAATAACGGTGACCCTTCTGCTTATGGAGATAGTACTAATACCTATAGCCCTCTCGGTATGAAAATAGTAAATGCAGCACACTTTGATATTTCATCATGTGAATGTATTGCAAATCAGACAGAAACAAATGACACTGCTTATGGACTATATTTACAACAATGTAGTAATGGTATAATTAGTAACTCTGCTTTTTCTGGGAATCAATCAAACGAAGCTGTATATGGTGTTTTAATGGAACAATGTGTTGCTCTCGAAATTAACAATTCAAAATTCGTAAGAAATGTCAGTCTTGCTTATAATGCTTATGGATGTGCTCTAATTGGTAGTGATGATAATAAAATTTACAAATCTCAATCATTAAGCAACAGTGGAAATGCATTAACATATGGATTCTTTTTACAAGGATTCGAAGATTCTACACCAACCTATTACGGATCAAATGACAACTCAATTATTGAATGTTCAAGTAGTGCAAACGCCACAGTTCTTGGGAATTGTTATGGCTATTTTAGTAGTGGAAATGCTGCTAATAACTTTATACAAAGTAGTGCACAAGGAAATCGAAGTGGTACAACATCGGGAAGTATTGCAGCAGGATTTTATGCAGAACAGTTAACAGAATATACAACAACTTATAATGAGACTTTAACAAATGTAAATAAATGTGTATCAAAAGCTAACTATTCACAAGATAGTAATGGCATAGGAGCTGGAATTTTAATTAACACAGTCCTCAGAGGCAACATAGAAGGAAATTGGGTTCTCAGTAATACTGGAGTATTATCCAGCTATGGCATAGTAGATTTAACAGCAGAAAGTAGTTCACTCATTATGAGTAACTATGCATTTGGCCATACAACAAACTATCTTGCAACGTATGAAGACCCTAATGATGCTATTCCTGTTATTTCTGGTACGGTTGGTGACTTTACCACACTGGCAAACGTTACACCTTTCGTTAATTATGAATGGCGCAACAATTGTGGATGTTACACGACAACTTAAATTATTTTTCTATCCAACTTATAATTGCCAATGTAAAATCTTTTTTATAGAGTAGCTACGAATAAAATCTATTCGAAACTAAAGGATACTCTCATGAAAATAAAAAAGATTTTATTACTCATCACATTGTTTTTACCAATCATTATCAAAGCTGAAGACGTTGATACAATCCAAGAGGATGTCGATACATCTATATCACAAGAAAACAATGACAACCTCGATACCACTCGTGCTGATACCCAAAATACAAATCCTATCTGGACTCAGCCATTAATCATCGATAAAGATAACCATCAATTTGATGGTACCAACATTATGAAATTTCAAGAAAATATCGTTTATAAGCCTTCTAAGGGGTATACGTATCCATCAACATATCATGACTACCCTGCTGCAATTATCATTGCCAAAGATAATATCACCATAGACCTTTCAGGGTTTACTTTATCTCTCGATCCATCTGTAAGACCTAACTTTATGATAAACAACCCAACTTATGGTATTTCCATAGCTCCAGGTATTAAAAATGTAAAAATAATTTCAACATCTACGACATCTATAACAAATCAAAAAGGTTGTATTACAGGATTTGCTGGTTTTGCAATTTATATCTACGGAGTAAGCCAAAGCTTTTATAGCTTTGATGCTTATTCAAACATGGTTAAAAGTGTCATTATCGACAATTTGCTTATCACGCAAAATAGCAATGGAATTTATGCTACGAATGCTCTGGATATAACAATTACCAATACCAATATTATTTATAATTTCTCATCACGAATTTTATACGGAATTTATTTCATTAACGTTATTGATGGAGTTATAAACTCTTGCAAAACAAACCAAAACTTTTCCCACTCAGATGTGTATGGAATTTATCTAGAAGACACAACTGGCACTACCGTAGAAAATAGCCAAATGAATTCAAACAGATCAATTAAATCTGGAAATTCAACCGGTATAAATCTTACCTCTTCAACAGCAACATCCTCTTATGCAAATCAAATAGTGAACTGTAAGGCAAATCAAAACCTTTGTTCATTTGTTACTGGAAAAAAAAGCATTGGGTTTAATATTGAAAATCAATCGAGCCATAACATAATTAAAAATTGCAGCTCTTTTAAAAACAGCCATAGCCCAATATATTCAGGAAGCCAAACACCTTCGGTATCACCAGAAGGAATAGGATTCCAATTAGCTAGCAGTTCAGATTCAAATGAAATCCATGATAATCAGTCTAACTATCATGACAGCTATGGTTTTTATGATGCATCATCAAGTTCAACATCATTTTATACAAGCAACACAGCAGCATTTAATCCGACCGAAAATTATTCTGTCACTATTCCAACTCAATCTGGGACTAAAGCATTACCAACGATAATCTTATATCCAGATAACATCTCTGCCTTAGATACATCCACACCATCATTTGAAAATGTCGAAATCAAGTCAAGAAATTAACTCGACACATCGATATAAACATATTCATGAGCACATTACGACATTGCAAATTTGCATATTTTTTATATAATATAAAAAAAGATACGAGTCATAATGAAGCAAAAGAAAGTACAAATCATGAGAAAGATTATTTTATTATTTCTATTAATTTCAACGCCAATGCAATCACAAGATGATTTTTCTACGTACAGAAAAGAAGAAAAAGATAAAAAAGATAAAGACAAGACTACCAATTCAAACATAGAAAAATATTTAAAATCTAATAAAATTCTTAATTTAACAGAACCAATTATCATATCATCAGATAATTCATCATTCGATGATATTAGTAATTTTACATTTCAAGAAAATATCATCTACAACCCTTCTGTATCCTATACCTACCCTACAGAATATACTGATTATCCTGCAGCAATCATCATAAACAAAGATAATGTGACAATTGATTTTTCAGGATTCAGCCTTTTATTTGACCCTACATCTGCATCAAACAACAAAATACATGGAATTGCAGTGATGCCAGGAGTTAAAAATCTAAAAATAATTTCCAATACATCGACAGAAAAAAAAGGATGCATTACTGGATTTTTAGGCTTTGCAATTTACATGCTCGGCAGATCTGCTAATAATAACAATCTTAATAGCTATACAAACTCAATCATGTCACCTTCTATTCACAATCTACATGTAATACAAAATAATAGTGGAATATATATTGGTAATTCTATACAGCCGAGTATTTCTTATTGCGATATACATTATAATTATTCATCTGCAATAACGTATGGAATTCACTTATCTCAAACAATTGATGGAATTGTTAATAATTGTAATGTAAATATGAACTCTTCAATCACGGATGTATATGGTATTCAACTTGAGGATGTAAGTAACACTTCTATACAAAATAGTACATTTAACTTTAATCGTTCATTAACCTCTGGTGGAACAATCGGTATTAGCATTACAGGAACATCTACAGAAACATCGAGTGACAATAGAATAATAAACTGTACTGCAAATGGAAATATTTGCGCTCAGGATAACAGCAAGGAAAGTATTGGAATTTGTATCGATAGCCCTTCATCATATAACACTATTCAAAATTGCATAACTCTAAGACAAAATTGTAATAAATTAACAACCGGAAGTAATGACTCCACAACTTTTTCTAATAGTTATGGTATTAAAATTAACAATAGCGAATTCAATCAACTGATTGAAAACAAATCTGGATACAACAATTACGGTTTTCATGACTCCTTAATACCTTCAACATCTTTTTACTTCGAAAATCTTAGCGTTAAAAATAGAAGTAAAAACTATGAAGTTTTCATTTCAAATTCATTAAATGATGGTTATTCAATACCTTTACCAACAAAAACTATTTATCAAGATATAGCTTCCACCAACAATTATTCTTCTACTTTTTCTAACAATGTTGAAATTAAATAATAAATCAATAGTAGCCAGCAAATTACCCATTGCATGACTTCTAAATATTTAAATTAATATAACTGCAATTATTACATTGCAAAATCGAAAGTTTTTTATATAGTTACAAAAATTGTAGTTTCTAATGAAACAAAAAGAGTATAGAAATTGAACAAAAATTTTATATCATGTTTATTACTATCAATATCAATATCAATACAATCAATAGACACCATCTCTCTACATAGAGATAAAAAAAATGATGATTTTGACATAGATAAATATTTAAACATCGACAAATCTCAAACGATTCTTCGCCTAACAAAACCAATTATTATATCACCTGATAATTCATCATTTGATAATATCAGTAATTTTACATTTCAAGAAAACATTATCTACGAACCTGATACATCATATAATTACGATGATAAATATATTAATCATGAGGCAGTATTCATCATTAATAAAGATAATACAACGATTGATCTTAATGGGTTTAGCCTTGCATTTGATGTTGAATCAAATGTTCAAATATGCGGTATTACAATCATGCCAGGAATCAAAAATACAAAAATAATTTCCAGCACATCTTTAGAAAAAAAAGGCTGTATAACTGGATTTCCCAAATTTGCCATTTCCATTCTTGGAGACAACACAAATTTTAATGATTTAAACATTAGTGATGATCTCATGATCAAATATCCTTTAATAAAAAACATCCTTATTGTCCAAAACAAAAGTGGTATATCGATTATAAATGCAGTACACCCTACAATATCAAATACAAATATTATTTATAACTCTACGTCCGAAATAATATATGGAATTTTCTTTCATAACGTCATTGATGGCGTTGTTGATTCTTGTAAAATAAACAATAACTTCTCTACCAATGATGTATATGGAATCCAGCTTCTCGACACGATTGGAACTATAATAGAAAATAGTGAAATCAAGTTTAATCGATCTACAACTTCTGGAAACACTACTGGTATTAACATCGCAGCAACATCACCAAAAAAATCCATAGGAAACACTATAGAAAACTGTAAATCAAGTGGTAATCTCTGTGCTTATACAGAAAATAAAGAAAGTGTTGGATTCTATATTAATTATCCTTCTCATCACAATATAATCAAGAACTCTACCTCTCTTGCTCAAAGTCACAACTTCATACCTGTTGATGGAATGCTTCCAACAAACCCTCCTCTGGGATATGGTATTAAAATCAACAACAGTCCTCATAATAATTTGATTAACAATCAATCATCTTATAATAATGGCTGCGGCTTTCATGACTCCCTAGCTCCCTCATCATCATTATACTTTGAAAATTCTGCATTTTTAAATAAAAAAGAAAATTATAGCGTATTCATTGCTAATTCATTACATCCTGGTTACCTGCACCCTTTACCTACAAAAATTCTATATCAGGATATAGTTTCAAGTACTAATCAATTCATAGATCATTTTAATAATATTGAAATAAAATAATCTTTTTCAAATATTAAAGAAAGTGACTACATTCAATACCAAGGTCCGGATGCAATCACTCTTTGTTTCTTTTAATAATACTGAAGTTCAATAGTCTTACTACATTGCCCATCATAATGAGTAATCATATATCGATAGCAAACCAAAGTTAGTAAAATGATAAATAGTATAAAAGATGCAGCTAAATAATTCTTTTTCATAACGATTCTCCCTTCATGAATATCTTTTCATAAGATACGGCTCAATAAACAATTTACTCAATAGTAATACATCAAGAAGCGAATTTTCAATACTGTCAGTCGAATAAGTTAAAGAACATCAATTCAGGCTCTATTTTTATTTAATTTAAGCGTAAAGTTATTTTTAATATTTTTTAAAATAAGAAAGCACCTTGGACTTCAAGGTGCTTTCTTATGTAACTATTCAAATTTTTCTTTAAAGACTATTTTTTTGGTGATAATTGCTCTCTACGATCAATCTCATCTCTAATTGATTTAGCCCTTGATGCTGATGTTGGATGAGGATCGCTTATATTCTGAATCCCAAAAAGAAGAGGATCACTTTCCCTAAAGCATTCGTCTTTTATTTGATGTTCTTCGAAAAACAATGCCGACGCATGTAATGCACCCATATCTGCATGTTTAGTGGCGAATGCATCAGCTTGAGACTCCGCATTTTTACTATAGTAATGCGCTGCAACTCTACCTGCTACCATCATTCCAGCAAAAATACCTAATCTCTTTGGTAAGCTTTTTACTGCTAACCATATTTTTTCAGTAATTTTTTTAGCTCCAACAGGAGTAATAGGTTGTCTTTTTTTATAAAATTGATAAAGTCCTTCAACTCCAACCATACCTCCAAAAGATAAAGATGTATGATTTAAATAATCATTTTTTTTAATATGATGAGATTCATGCAATAACATCCATTCAGATAAAGATGCTGTCTCCTGTAATAAGCCAATAGAAGAAACATCATTTTCATTTGGATTACACAGATTTTCAATTTTTTCTACTGATTCCTCATTTAAATATATTTTATCAAACGATGCTCCTGCAGCACTAATATTTTTGTATAAAAAATTTGATTGTTCAAAATGCGCTTCTGGATATTTTTTTACAAGTGCATTATACCATTGCTGAGCATAAGGATACTTAACTTTCGTAAGATACTGATCTTCTGAGTTTGTAACTTCAGAACACAAACGTTCAACCCCAGAAGGCATAAAGATGGCCTGCAACTTTCCAAAAGCACTCAACTTGCAAACTGTAGCTACTGCTCCAGCTAAAGCTGACTTAGCTATCATCACACTATATTTATTATTTTCATTTTCATCACCATTTATTGCACAAAAACTTTGATGAAATAGCATTATAAAAATACTTAAAATCATATATTTTTTTATAATTTTCACGTAAAAACCCTTTTCCAATAATTACAGAACTGAATGTATATCAAGACTTCATTATATAAAATAACACAATCTGAATACCCGCGCAAAAGGGTAACCTTATTTTAAACAAATAATTTACTTAATTTTGAAAACAAGAAGCGAATTTTCAATACTGTCAGCCTAATAAGTTAAAGTTTATTAGTTCATGCTCTACTTTTATTTAATTTAAGCGTAAACTAAAAGGAAACCAATCAACTTCTTATTCCTAAAATAAAATACTTATGAGCCAGCATTTTACACATTTACACGTCCACACCGAATATTCATTGCTTGATGGTGCAATTGGCCTTGAACAATTAGTTAATCATGCAAAAGAGCAAGGTCTTAAATCTCTTGCTATTACTGATCATGGTAATATTTTTGGTGCAGTAAAATTCTTCAAGCTCTGCAAAGAAGCTGGTATCAAACCTATTTTGGGCATGGAAGCCTACATAACAGAAGATGTTGAAAAAAAATCAATCGACAATAAATATTATCACACAATTTTACTTGTTCAGAATGAAACTGGTTACAAAAATCTTTGTAAATTAATATCATTCTCATATCAAGAAGGTTTTTACTTTAAACCTCGTATCGATTACAAACAACTCGAAAAGTATTCTGAAGGATTAATTGCTACCTCTGCTTGTCTTGGTGGTCACTTAAATAGACTTTTACAGTCTGATCAAAAAGAAGAAGCTATCAAAGTTATTAATTGGCATCAAAAAATACTTGGTAAAGATCGATACTATCTAGAAGTCCAACCAGAAGACCAAGAAGATCAAGTTGTATACAACAAACAACTTTACGAACTTTCAAAAATTACTGGTGCTCCACTTGTCGCAGCAACTGATTGCCATTATCTATCACTTGCAGACCATGAAGCTCATGAAATAATGCTTGCGCTGCAAACAGGTAAAAAATGGGACGACCCAACACGTTTTACATTTGGTGAATGCCGTGCCTATATGCGATCAGAAGAAGAAATGCTCGAGATTTTCCAAGATCATAAAGAAGCTGTTTACAATACTGGTGTAATCGCCGATATGTGTAATTTCGACTTTGAAACAGATAAATTATTCTTTCCTGAATTTAAAATCCCTGACAATAAAACTGATGTCGAACATTTTAAAGAACTTTGTCTTAACGGCCTTACTAAACTTATAGATAATAAACGAATTGATTCAACGAAAAAAGATCGATACCTTGAGCGATTAAACATAGAAATGGACTTAATCGTCAACATGGGATTTGTAGGATATTTCTTAATTGTAAGTGACTTTATTATGTGGGCTCGTGCAGAAAACATACCTGTTGGTCCAGGTCGTGGTTCTGCTGCTGGAGCTTTAGTTGCCTGGTGTTTAGAGATTACAAACATCGATCCCCTTGAATACAATTTGCTTTTCGAACGTTTTCTAAATCCAGAACGAGTATCGATGCCTGATATCGATATCGATTTTTGTATTGAAGGCCGAGAAAAAGTTATTAATCACATTAAAGATCAGTATGGTCACGATCATGTTTGCCAAATTATTACATTTGGAACAATGATGGCAAAAGGTGTTCTTAAAGACGTTGCACGTGTTCTGGGTATGTCGTTTGAAGACTCAAACATGATTACCTCGCTCATCCCAGATCAACTTAAAATTTCACTCAAAGAATCTCTGGAACAAGAACCTAAACTACAAGCAATGATTAACTCGAATCCTCAAGTTAAACATCTATTTGAGATTGCATTTAAACTTGAAGGTAAAACTCGACACGCATCAAAACACGCTGCCGGATTAGTTATCACACCAAAGCCTGTCGATGAAATGCTACCGGTTTATATTCCTGCAAAAACAAATGAACTTGTTGCTCAATATGCAATGACAGAACTCGAATCAATTGGTTTTTTAAAAATTGATCTTTTAGGCCTAAAAAATCTAACGCTCATAAAAAAAGCTCTTGAACTCATAAAAAGAAACCACAATGTCGATATTAACATTGACCTGCTCCCACTCAAAGATCAAAAAACATTCGAACTTATACAAGCAGGTAAAACTTCTGGTGTGTTCCAACTTGAATCAAGTGGACTAAAAGATGTTTTACGTAAATTAAAACCAACAGAATTCGAAGATATCATTGCTGTTAACGCACTCTACAGACCAGGACCATTAGGGTCGGGCATGGTCGACGACTTCATTTTGCGTAAAAATGGTCAACAAAAAATAAAATACATCTTCCCTGAGCTTGAACCTATCTTAGCAGAAACGTATGGTGTTATTGTTTATCAAGAGCAGGTTATGAAGATTGCATCAGCAATTGCAGGATATTCACTCGGTGAATCTGACATTTTACGTCGTGCAATGGGTAAGAAAAAAGTTGAAGTAATGGCCGAACAGAAAATACTGTTTTCCAAACGAGCAAAAGAGCTGAATTTTCACGTTGGAAAAGCAGAAAAACTCTTTGACCTTATGGCATATTTCGCTGGATATGGTTTTAACAAATCTCACTCTGCAGCCTATGCCATGATTGCATTTCAAACTGCCTACCTTAAAGCAAACTACCCTTCTGAATTCGCTGCATCACTAATTTCACTTGAATCAAGTAATGCAGAAAAAATGTCCTTCTATTTAAAAGAAGCACATGACATGGGTCTTGAAATATTACCGCCAAGCGTTAACGAATCAATTATCGATTTTAATGTTGTTGATGGCAATATTTTATTTGGACTACAAGGTATTAAAAATATTGGTCACATCTCACTCGAAAACATTATTGCTGAAAGAGAAAAAGAAGGACCTTTTAAAGATCTTTTAGATTTCTGTATCAGAATTGATTTGAGAACTTCTAATAAACGTGTTTTAGAAAATTTAATTTTTGCTGGAGCCTTTGACACGCTAGAAGGAACTAGAACTCAAAAGTATGCTGAACTTGCTCAGATAATGGACCGAGCAGTTGAAATAAAGAAACAAAGAGAAACTGGACAAATGTCTATGTTTGGCATGCCAGAAGATGATGGAACAAACAAACCGCATGAATATAAAGATTGCACACCTTGGACAGACAAAGAAAAGCTAGAAAAAGAAAAAGAAGTTTTAGGTTTTTACATAAGCTCACATCCATTACAAAGTTATACAAAACCAATAGAGTGGCTTAACGTACAAAAGATAAGTTCAATACAAGAACAATATGAAAACGTTGCTGCAGATACTGAAGCAACTGCCATGATTTGTGGGCTTATCACAAGTAAAAAGATTATCACAACAAAAAAAGGTGACCGAATGGCCTTTTTACAAGTTGAAGATTTAGCCAACAATGCAGAAATTATTGTATTTCCTAAACTGTTTGCCAAAATTGAATCACAACTTAATGAACATTCAATTTTCATCATAAAAGGAACAGTTGACCTTATGAGTACAGCTGTTTGTAAAATTTTAGCGAATGAAGTTTGCCCAATCGATCTTTTCTTTGAAAGATGGCCAAACATTGGAGGCGTAACTTTAATTCTACCAAAGACAGCAGACGTAACAGTTCCCGCTGTTATCAAAGAAAAACTTAATCCAGGTAAAAATAAAGTTCATATAATTTTTAAAGAGCAAGAAAAAACAATGGCTTTAAAATTATTTAATAAATTTAATCTTTCATTCGATTTGTTAGATGAATTACAAACAGAACATGATATTATCGTAAGAATTAAGCTTTAGCTCCAACTAAAACATCCTCGGCAATTTTATAAAAAGAATCATCCGAAACTTTAAGTTTTGACATAAATCTTTTTAACAAATGAGGATCTTCAACCTTAACGTATAAATCCAAAGCCTGAAAAAGATACATTTCGATCTGAGGATTTTCCACGTCATGGAAAAGCAATGCGAAAAATGTATATCCATATAATTCAGCCTTTAAAGCCTTATTTCTCATCATAAGATACACATGTAATCGATTTATAAGCAATCCAAAGTCTTTCAATTGAACTGCTAGAATAGCAAATCGAGCAAAACTATTAATAATGCCAGACTGATCTTCTAAAGCATCATACACGTCTAACAAAGCTTCTAAAATTTTTAAATCGTTTTTAAAAAGTGCAACATGTTCATAAATAGCAATAGCTTTTTTATAGTTACCATTCTTTTTATACAAATTCGCAGCAGAGTGATATCGATCGATTGCTTCATCATCATCAAAGGCTAATAAAATATCACCCTCTAATTGATACGAAAAAGCCTGATCCTTAACAGAATGCATCAAAAGTTTATAGACACTTAAAGCTCTCTCTTTTTCGCCTCTAGAGATAAAGTCAGCTAATTTAAACCAAGCAATATTATGTGTTACCGACGATAATAACTTCATTTAACCTACCCTTTTCATTCAATAATAAAGTTTTTTAACGTTAAAAAAAAAATCATTTATTGTAATAACAATAATGAATTTTTATTAAAGTAAAAAAAAAATCAATAAATAGGAAGGAGATAAATAAATAATGAAGATAAATGGTGCCCAGAGATGGAATCGAACCACCGACACTCTGCTCTTCAGGCAGATGCTCTACCACTGAGCTACCTGGGCCACTAAGGAAATTTCGAAATGAACGATCAGAAAAGATCAAACACATGATATAGAATACCAGTTCACCAATCTTTGTCAACAAAGTCATTTACAAAACACGTTAAAACATCTCTTTTTTTATTTATTATCAACAGCTGTTTTTTTAAAAACTATATTTAATTAGAACCGTTATACTCTGCTATCATTATATCGAAACAACTATATATTTTTTCTATAAAGCTCTCTGGGTTAACCACTTCTTTGTTAATTACATCAACCAAACAATCTAATTGTTTCAAAGATTTGAGAATAGGCATTCTTCTTTTAATTGGAAATGATTCTATATATCCTTTTATATAAAAAATAGAAAATGCATAAAGTTCATCAGTTTTTACAATCTGAAATAGTGACTTTAAAAATCTTATAAAATCTATAGAAATAGGCCTTTTCTCTTGCATTGTTTCATTATCAATAAAATACATTTTATTTTTCATATCATCATAAAAAACATTTCTACTATTAAAATCTCCATGACTTGTAGTCATCCATTGTTGAGGATTATGAGAATTATGATAATTCATAAATATTTGTTGAAATAACCCTAAAGATCTGCCAGTAGCAATCAGGCCTCTCTCTTTTGTTACTTTATCTACATCTTTACCAGAAGAAAAAATAGTATATATTGCCCTTCCACGAACAGCAGAGACAACTTCTATAACTCTTGATTTTTGATCCGGATTTGTAAATACAAATAATTTTTCTAAAAAATTAAGAATTGGTACATGTCGTCGATCACTTTTTTTGTTTAAATTTGAAAAACGATTCTTCCATTCAGAACTATTTAAATATTTTTTTTTAAGAATCATAAGCATTGTTGGAGAAGCAATAGATTTACTTATTTTTATAAAAAAAACTGGCTTATTATCTAATAAAATACCATAAACTCTTTCGGTCGTTTTATTAATTAACAATTCTTGCTTTATAGTAACTCTTCCAATGTTTTTTTTAGAAAAATACTCTCTATGAAACAGATCACGCATTGCCTCAACTGAAGGAATGCCATTTTCATCACAATCTATAGAAATTTTTTTAATACCAATCAAAGAAGATGGTTCAAAACTTTTATTAATTACAACCAATTTATCATATAATTGGCTTTTTTTTATAATTTCACTATTTAAACTATTGAATATTGCTGCACTTTCAAGCATACCCATCATGAAGTCACAATATGTAATTAATGCAATTATCATTAATGTTTTTTTATAATAATTCATGCACCACCCCCTTAATCAAAAACTAAAGTATATAGATAATATACAAAACCTATGTGCACAATTTCAATTATTACAGTTTTTTAATTTTCAAATCACATTATTATGCCAATTATATAGATTTTATTTTAATCTTTAACAAAAAACGTAGGCCATATTTGCTCGTATTTATTTTAAAATACTATTTTTTATAAAATCGAAATTGCAAACCAATCATCAGTCTGCTACCCTTATAAAATATAAAATGAAGCATTCTACCGCCCTTTCGATGTATGGAAAATCAATGAAAAATAGAATACAAAAAATTCAAGAAAATTTCCGATCTGATCTTATCAACGTTCACTCACAACAAGAGCTTGAAAACATTCGAATTAAGTATCTAGGTAGACAAGCAATTCTTGCCGACCTTATGACAGAGTTAAAGGTATTATCTCCTGAAGATAAAAAAACGTTTGGCCCTCTTTGCAATCAACTTAAATCTGAGTTCCAAGATTTACATAAAAAAACACAAGAAATTTTATACAAAAAAGAACAAGAAGACCTTGCTCAAAAAGCTGCTGCTTTTGATGTTTCAATCAGCAAACCGAATCAACAACGAGGTAGCCTTCACCCATACACACAAATCACACAGGAAATCGAAGACATTTTCATATCAATGGGATTCGCTGTCGCTGATGGACCAGAATTAGAAACTGACAGTAATAATTTTGGAGCGTTAAACATACCTTCTGATCACCCAGCACGCGCAGAATCAGACACATTTTGGCTGCCAGACATGCAAAGACTCTTGCGAACGCACACATCAACTGTTCAAATTAAAACAATGCAAGAACAACAGCCACCAATTGCAATTATTTGTCCTGGTAGAGCTCTGAGAAACGAAGCGACTGATGCATCACATGACTTCATGTTCATGCAAATTGAAGGCATGATTGTCGATAAAGATATATCAATAGCTAACCTACTTGCAACTCTTAAAGAGTTCTTAGATAAGCTTTTTGGCAAGTCGCTGAAATTACGCGTTAGACCTGGATATTTTCCATTTGTTGAACCAGGATTAGAAGTTGATGCAGAATGCCCATTCTGTTCCAATGGTTGTTCAACGTGTAAAAACACTCGCTGGATAGAATTACTTGGTGCAGGATTAATACACCCGAATGTGCTTAAACAAAACAATATCGACCCTACAATCTACTCTGGTTTTGCTTTTGGCTCTGGTTTAACAAGGCTGGCAATGCTCAAGTATCACATTACTGACATTCGTCTTATCCATAGTGGAAAGATTGATTTCTTAGAACAGTTTTAACGAATCAATTCAGAGCTAACTTAACATAGTAATACATAACGAATAATCGAATTTTATATGAACATTTCAAAACTTATCATTCCTGCAGCTGGAATCGGAAGTCGTTTTTTGCCGATTACGAAATCGATTCCTAAGGAAATGCTTCCACTATCTAACAAACCTGCAATCGAATACATTGTGCAAGAAGCCTTTGATGCTCAACTATCAAATGTTGGCATTATTCTTTCTCCAGAAAAAAATGTTATCAAAGAGTATTTTGAACAAAATACACATCTTAATAAGATTTTAACTGATAAAGACCAACTGCATCGCATCGAAAATCTTAACAATTTAATCAATCAGATAAATTTTTCATACTACTATCAATATAATCCAGCCGGGCTTGCTGATGCTCTCATGCAATCTCAAAATTTAATTGATAAAGATGAATTTTTCGCAGTTGCCTTGCCTGATGATATCATCCTTGGAGAAACACCTGAAATTTTAAATTTAATACATACTGCAAAAGAAATGGGTGGAATGGTTATTGGGGTACAAGAGGTCCCAGTCGAACAAATATCGTCGTACGGAGTTGTATCAATTAAAAATCAGATTAATCAAAACTGTTATCAAATATCATCGTTAGTAGAAAAGCCGAAACAACAAGATGCTCCATCTAATCTTGCAATTGTTGGAAGATATGTATTTCACCATGACCTTTTTGATTTCATTCCAAAAACTCCTATAGGTCATCTCAATGAAATACTGTTACCTGAAACAATAAATCTCATGATACAACATGGATATCCAGTATTTGCCTATAAAATCCAAGGGGAACGTTTTGATACAGGAACACCCCAAGGATGGCTCAATTACATCATTCATCACAAAGACTTCGAGTAGGACAAAGCAACCTGACTTATTTTTTGCAAAAACATTGCAATTTGAAACATTTTTTTTCTATTATATTTGTGTAGCTTATTTATTAATAATCACGACTAAGTAGGGGGAAATGGTCATGAAAAAAGTAATATTTTTACTATTACTCGCACAAACAATATCTTTTTTGTATGCAGATACTGCTTGCCACAAACATTCCTATCAATGGGGAATAAAAGCAGCTGAATCAACAAAATGTTATTGTAATTGTGAGCAACACAAACAAGCAAATAATAAATGTCTTGGATGTGGACATCTACGAGTTCCAAAAAGTATGCAATTATCACCTACAACTCATAAAATCAAACAAACTTAATTCTTTTCGTACATAATAAAACCAAGCAGTTCAAATTAATTAGCTTTGAACTGCTTGGTTTTATTATTGTTTTTCAAAATTATCACTCACTTGATTACCTAAAATCAATCACCCAGAGCTCATAAAACCTAAGAATCTTCTTTCTTTTTTTTTCAAAAAAAATAGACTCTCATCAAAAGATCTATAAAAAAAGGATAGGTTTATGCAATACTTTATCTTATTTTCCACTTTACTTGTGTTTTTTACGCAACTCGAAGGTTCTAAACCATCAAGTTTAGATACATCTTTTAATGAAACTGGATCTTCTACTAATTTATTTTTATCTTACACTATCAACCAAGCTGAAGGTGTCATTGCTCAACCCGATGGAAAAACAGTAACAACCGGCTCTGCTGGTGATAACGCTATAACTGTTCGCTATAATGAAAATGGAACCTTAGACACATCTTTTAATGGTTCAGGAACAATCATTACTACTCTAGGAACTAAAACGGCTGCTCATGGAATTGCATTACAACCTCTTGATCAAAAAATAATTATAGTTGGATATACAACTATCAATAATATTGATAACACTTTTATTGCGCGATACAATACAGATGGGTCACTCGACACCTCATTTAATTTTACAGGGTACATAACAACTACATTTGGACTACAAAGCCAACTATTTGGAATTGCATTACAACCTAATGGAAACATCGTTGTAACGGGATCGACAATCATCAACGGATTTACAAATGCTCTTATTGCTCGCTATACAAGTGCTGGCATCCTTGACACATCATTCAACACAACCGGCTACGTTACCACTCTTATTGGAGATGTTTTTACAAAATCTCGAACTATAAAAATTCAGCTCGATGGAAAAATAATAATTGCGGGTCAATCTCAAGTCGATAATAACCAAGGTATCATCTTACTTCGATATACTACAGACGGTACTTTAGATACGACATTCAACAATAGTGGAACGACTCCTGGAACGGCTTCTCCATTCAGTAGCTATCTATCATCTGAAGCTTACGATTTAGCAATTCACGCAGATCAAAGAATTGTTGTTGTTGGAAAAACTAATCAAACCCAAATAGGGCTCGAAAACCAATCTTACACCATTGCACGATTTAATACTGATGGAACCCTTGATACGACATTCAACAGTACGGGATATTCCCTTTCGAATATTGGCCTGCAAGCAAATGGCGTTGTTATAGAAAATGATCAAAAAATAGTTGTCTGTGGCTTTAATTATACAACAATCTACACGCTCGTTGTAAATCGATACAATGAGAATGGAACAGTTGATCCTACTTTTAATTTTACTGAACAAATAAATACCGAGAATACCATTGGTAATGGAATAGACATTCAATTAGATGGAAAAATAATAGTAACTGGAACTATCGCAGTTCCTTATCAGTCCTAAGGCTTTGCATGAATTTTTTAAGATTTCTTTATAAAACAATAACTGTTATATCATTTATGATACTAACAGGAACAATACAAGCTGATGATATTGGTGTATACACCAACAACACTCCTTACCAAGTAAATTTCAATGGTTGGGAAGATGGGATCGTACCTATTGATGTTGGAGCATCGTATAGCTATACAGCTGGAAGTTATGAAAGTTATAATATATCGCCTAGTGCACCCAGTCTCCAAACAACTAATCCATCTACTGGTACTCTTCTTTATAATTCAACAACAAATACATTAAGCGTTGGTGCCGCAACAATTTCTGGCGAATATACCAATGAAACTCCATTTAAAATTGTATTTGGGGGTGGTACCTACGCACAAATACTTAATGTAGGACAATCAGCATCAATTCACTCTAATAATTTAGGAAGCATTGCTACTTATGGCTACAACTCTGGATCGGTAAGTAGTGTACCGGCAACTGTTAGTATAAATCTTGAAGATTCAGGAGTAATCCAATTCCAATATGTAGACTACTATCTAACAAATAACTCTTCTCTACCCATTACAGATTTTATTTTTTATAAATCAGTTAATATTTACATATCTGGCGTCCTTACACCTACATATCTAGCAATATCAGCCCCTTTAACACTAGCTGCTAACACTTCGACTGCCATTTTACCAGAAGAAAATACCTATATAGATGCTAATTATTCATTTAATGTTAATGAGCCTATCAATATAAATATCCCTGTATCTACAATTGCATCATTTAATGTTTTTGGTACTGGTGTAATGATCAACAACACTACAAACAGCCTTAAAGTCACTTACTACGGTGATATAAATGGTGTAACTACAGCTCTTAATAGTCCATCAATTACGATTGATGCAGGAGCAAACATTCCAATAATTACAGGTGCTACAGGGGTTGATGTTTACTCTTCATCTGGAGCATTACTCACAAACCAAGCTGCAATATCATCAAACACAACACAGTACATCAACAGCGACAACACCGTAACAACAACTCCAGTCGACATAACAGAACTGACTAACAACTATAATTACGATGCATCGAATGTTATTTTTTATAATTCAGCTGGTACTCAAGTTGGATCAACAACAGCATCTCTTTTAGCTGGAGGTTATGTTGATATACCATCCGATGCTTACAAAGTTGTCGCTGATTATAGTAATGGTACTTGGGAAACATCTATTACTATATTAATAGATGATGCTACAGACGGTAATATATTTTCAAATAACAGCATTACAAATAAAACATCTAGTAACACTTCTCTAACTTGTATAGGAGCCATAGGAACAATTGGCTCTATTACTAATTTCGAAAAAAATGCAACTGTTCTCATGCCTGCAGGAACATCATCAATAAGCATATCTGGTAGCACTATTGGCTCTACATCAGCAAGCACATCATATAATTTATTTTTAAGTGATGGAATTTACTCATTATCATCCTACGCATCTACAGCTTCAATATTAACTAATAATTCTGATCAAACAATTCCTGGAGTTAAATATCTCAATTCCAGTGGAAAACAGATTGATACAATGCCTACATTTTCACCTTGGGATTATATTAAAAACCCTTCTGCATCGGTTTCATACAGTGCCAATATTCCGAGTGGGAATGATGTTACTCCAAGCACGACTTGGCAATATTTAACAGGATCTGTGTATGCAACTCAATCATCAAGTCTCTTCACAAATTACAACATAACCAATAATTCTACAGTCACCGTTCAACTTGCATGTTATAGCAATCATGGAATGATAGGATTAATTCTCGTTGATGCTAATGAAACTGTTGGAGTACCGACAGATACTGTATCCATAACTGTTTATACGGCAACCACGCTTGGATCCTACACTGTTGAAAATATAAATTCTTCGATTTCATCAACGTTATCATACAACATCAACGGCACCGGTGGATCTTTGACACTCGCATCATATCCGCTAGATAATTTAACAAACAACTCAGACACAACGGTTGATTCTTTAGTCTTTTATAATTCAAGCGGATCATTATCAGCGCCACAATACATCAATGCTCATCAATCCATCCCAATACCTGCAAGCGCTACCTATGCAACTTTTAGTGTATCGTCACAATCAGGAACATTAACTGTTCCCGTTTCTGCCAATGCACCATCAAATATATTTTCTAACTATTTCATATACAATAGCTCTGATGAAGTAGTTAGTTTTTCTTCATACGCTACTATTAGTGGAACCTCGACACTGCTTAACAGCGCTATTTACACGCTACAACCTTTCGTATCGGTTGAACTTTTAACAGGGACAACATCTATTTCTGTTACGGCTAATGATACAGAAGTTATTACAAAATCTACCATCGACACCGATTCATCCTATAGTATTATAGAAGGGACTCCGTGGACACTAGCAAAAGTTGCAGCACTGTTAACAAACAACTCTAACGCTGATATTACAAACCTTACATTTTATGATGTAACTGGTTCATCTGTCACAAGCTCTACTATTGCCACATCTATCAATGCTCAAAAAACTATCTCTATCCCTAATACAGCTACGTATGTCGTTTTTGATATCGTAAATCAAGGTGGAACATTTACTATTCCTGTTTCTGATACTGCATCATCGAATATCTTCTCTAACTACTTCCTCTATAACAACACTGCATACGCCACCCATATAACTTTCTATACCACTATCAATGGAGTTCAAGACACCGTACTCAACAGTACAAGAAATTATACACTATACTCTTATCAATCTGTCGAAATCATGGATGGTACAACAGCTATATACGTTGATGGTTCAAGTACTTATGGAGACAATCCACTTGTTCCTATAACTGCTATCGGATCAACATCATCTTACCAAATTGTAGTATGGGCACTAGAAGAACTTGATGCCGTCTTAAATAATAACTCGAACGAAGATGTTTCTAACCTTGTTTTTTATAATGCAAGTGGTGCTTCATTAACACAAGAAGCAACTATTACAACTCAATCATCTATTTCTATTCCTAACACTGCAACGTATGCTAATTTCACAATAAACTCCCAAGATGGTACGTTAACAATTCCTGTTTCTGACATTGTATCATCTGATATTTTCTCTAACTATTTTCTCTATAATAGTTCTAACGAAACAATCAATATTTCCTTATTCGATACTATTAATGGTGTTGTGACACTCATAAACTCTTCTCCTTACACCCTAACATCTGGTCAATCTGTTGAACTTGTAACTGGTACGACTAACGTTACGGTTAACAACAATGAAAGTGGTGACGACCAAGTAACTTATATTACTCAAGGTTCTATTACAACTGACCTATCTTATAGCATTGTTGATACCAACGAAGTATGGTCATTAGCAGCAATTAATGCAGTTTTAATCAACAACTCGAGTGAAAACATATCTAGCTTAGTTTTTTATAATTCAAGTAATTCTGCACTCACAAATTCTTCTATTGCCACGTCTATTAATGCTACTGAATCTATTGCTATTCCTAATAGTGCTACCTACGCTAATTTTATAATAGGATCACAATCTGGTACATTGACGATTCCTGTTTCTGACATGATTTCATCTAACATTTTTTCTGACTACCTTCTCTACAATAGTTCAACCACTGATCTCAACATATCTTTATACAACACTATTAATGGTAGTTCATTACAACTTCTCAACAGTGGTACCTATAATTTGAAGTCACTTGCATCTCTTGAACTCCCAACTGGAACAACTGCTGTAACTGTTAATGATGGATCTACAAATGTTATTAACCAATCTGTAATTACAACGAGTTCATCGTACCAAATAGCTGACAGTGGATCATGGACATTAACAAAGTTAGATGCACTTTTAATTAATAACTCAAGTGAAAACATCACGAACCTTACTTTCAAAAATTCAAGCGGTGATGCACTAACAAATAATTCTATTACATCTATCGATACTACAAAATCTATCACTATTCCTAGCACTGCTACCTACGTAGTATTCAATATAGGATCACAATCTGGAACGCTAACGATCCCTGTTTCTGATGTAGTTACATCGAATGTGTTTTCTAATTATTTTCTATACAACAGCTCTCCTGATTGGAGCCTCAATATTATCTTATATAGTACAATCAATAGTAATCAAACGGTGGTCAACAGCAGTGAATATAGCTTACAACCCCTAGCGTCAATAGAGCTTCCAAATGCTACAAACGCAATTTATGCAGATAATGGAACGATAACAGAAATTGAAATAACAAGCATAACAACAAGTTCATCTTACCAAATCACTGATGATGGTAGTAATGATTTTGCTTTAGCAGCTATTGATGCTCTGCTAACAAATAACTCGAGTGAAAATATCACGAACCTTACTTTCAAAAATTCAAGCGGTGATGCACTAACAAATGATTCTATTACATCTATCGATGCAACAAAATCTATCACTATTCCTAGCACTGCTACCTACGTAGTATTCAATATAGCATCACAATCTGGAACATTCACTATTCCTGTGTCTGATGTCGTTTCATCCAATGTTTTTTCGAACTACTTCCTTTACAATAGCTCCCCTGATTGGAGCCTCAATATTATCTTATATAGTACAATCAATGGTAATCAAACGGTGGTCAACAGCAGTGAATATAACTTACAACCCCTTACATCTATAGAGCTTCCAACTGGTACAAACGCCATTTATGCAGACAATGGTACAGATACACAAATCCCTATCACCGATATCGTAACAACAACATCTTATCAAATCACTGATACTAGTGGATTTGCTTTAGAAGCTATTGATGCACTTTTAATAAACAATTCTAGTGAAAGTATTTACAACCTTAGTTTCCACAACTCAAGTGGTGCAACACTTGAAGATGGATTATCTATAAATTCTCAAGGATCTATTTCTATTCCTAGCACAGCTACTTACGTTGCTTTCGAAATAAATTCACAAACTGGAGATTTTGCTGCTCCTGTTTCTGATGTTGTGACATCAAACGTTTTCTCTAACTACTTCCTCTACAATGGCTCTGATGAAACAGTTACAACGACTTTATACGCAACTATTAATGGATCTCAAGTACCTTTAAACAGCTCAGCAATCACTTTAACATCAAAACAATCTGTTGAACTTTTAACTGGTACAACAGCTGTAGACATTTTAAATAACAATGTTTCTGTTCTTACAAGCCCACCAAATGACATTACAACAAGCTCATCTTACCAAGTTATTCAAAACAGCGACAATACATGGACTTTAGAAAAAGTATCAGCATTTTTAACCAACAATTCGACTCAAGATATTTCTTCGTTAACTTTCTATAATACAAGTAACTCATCGCTAACAACTGAAGCATTAACATCTCAAACTTCAATACTCATCCCTAGTACAGCTGTTTACGCTACGTTTAGTATTCCATCTCAACCGACGATTATTCTAACTATTCCAGTTTCTGATGTTGTATCATCCAATATTTTTTCTAGTTATTTCCTTTACAATAGCTCAACTGAATCTGTTGATGTAACTTTATACGCTACCATTGATAATGGGAATAATAGTCAACCAACAAAATTAAATGATTCAATGTATACCCTTGCAGCAAATCAATCTGCAGAACTATTAACAGGTACAACCTCTGTTTCTGTAGAAAATTTAATTTCTACAACATCAATTACAACAAGTTCATCATACAGTATCATTGATACGAGTGGAGCATGGTCAATAGCAAAACTTGATGCTGTTTTAATTAATAATTCTAGCGAAGACATTTCCAGTGTTGCTTTCTATAATTCAACTAACAAACTACTAACAAATGCTTCTCTGAGTAATGGAGCATCTATACCCATTCCTAATACCGCTACCTATGCTGTATTTACTTTGCCAGGAGAAACAGGGAATATATCCATTCCTGTTACAGACTATTTATCATCTAATATTTTCTCTAACTACTTCCTTTATAACAGTTCATCACAACCTACAACGCTCTCTTTGTATGCTACCATCGATGGTAGTTCTACATTGCTTAATGCAGATACCTTCTCCTTAGCAGCTTATGGATCTATTGAACTCTTAACTGGTACGAATGCTGTTACGGTAATTGATAATGAAGGTGTAACAGAGATTAACAAGGGTAGTATCAACACTAGCTCATCGTACAGTATTGTTGAAGGTAGCACATGGTCACTTGCAGCACTTGATGTAACCTTAACAAATAATTCGACAGAAATAGCTTCGAGTATTACATTCTTTAATTCAAGTGATGTGCAAATAGCACAGACGTATACGGATGTTGCAATTGGAGCCCTTACACCTATTCCATCAACAGCTACGTACATTAATGCTGTTTATGATTCATACGGAACTGTCATCATTGCAGTATCACCAACCAAGTCTTCTAATATTTTCACAGGTTATTTTTTAACAAATAATTATGATGAAGAAATTACAACTATGGATATTTATGCTGGTTCACTTAAATCTTCTCTCGCTAATCTTGTAGCTGAATCATCATTTATGATTCCTACTGGTTCTGTTTGGGCTAATGTTTATTACCCATCAAAAGGCCTAACAATTCCTATTACAACGAATCAATCTTCTAATATTTTTTCTAATTATTTAATTAACAACAATGCAACATCAACAATTAACGTTATCTCCCGTGGAACAGTTTCAGGTGTCGTCAATGATTGGATGGAAAATGTTAGTCTTAATGCAGGTGAAAACTTCACAATGGCAAGCGGCGTAACAGCAATAGAGGTACAACAAAATGGTGTTGATGTTATCACAACGACAACACTCTATAGTTCATCTCCATCTGCATCATACAATGTGAATGAAGATAGTGGAACATGGTCTTTTGGCGGTATTGATTTAACGAACAATTCAAGTGAAACAATATCTAACCTCAACTTTTATAGCGCAACTGATACAATAGTTACAGGTTTATCAATCGCAACTCAAGGATATGCACGAATCCCTGCAGCAGCTACTTACGCTACATTTACTCTTTCGTCTCAATCAGGTACGTTAACTATTCCTGTTTCTGATGTTACATCATCAAATATTTTCTCGAGTTACTTTATCTACAATAGTTCTACCCAAGCTGTTAATGTTTATTACTATGCTACTCTTGATAATGGATCAACAACTCAACCAACAGTTTTAAATAGTGTAACTTTCGATTTAGCAGCAGATCAATCTGTTGAATTACTAACTGGAACAACTGCTGTTACGGTGGTTAATGGAACTACAACCGAGATTAGTGAAGGTGATACTACAACTCCGTCATCATATCAAATTATTGAAGGTACCCCATGGACGTTGGAAACGATTGACGGCCTTCTCATAAACAACTCAAGCGAAAACGTTTCTTCTCTTAAATTCTACAACTCTACAAATGTACAAATTACAGGATCGACTGTTGATACATCCATCGATACTGGAGATTCTACATTAATTCCATCAACTGCAACCTACGCTACATTTGATATAGGATCTCAAGCTGGCACACTAAAAATTCCTGTTTCTGATGTTGTTACATCTAACATTTTCTCTAACTATTTCCTTTACAACAGCACTGAATACAACCCCGAAATCACTTTATATGCCACCATTAACGGGGTTCAAGATACCATACTCAACAGTGATGCTTATATTTTAACACCCCTTGCATCCATGGAGCTTTTAACTGGCGCAACAGCTGTCTCTATGGTTAACAATTCTTCAACTTTATTACTTGCTACAACTGATATCACAACCACATCATCGTATACTATCGATGATGTTGGAGTATGGTCTCTTATAGAACTTGATGCCCTTTTAATAAACAATTCAAGCGAAAATATCACGGATCTTACATTCTATAATTCAGGCGGCTCTGCGTTAACAAATGATTCTATTACATCTATCGATGCGACAAAATCTATCACGATTCCTAGCACTGCTACTTACGTAAATTTCAGCATAGGATCTCAAAAAGGCATATTCTCTATTCCTGTGTCTGATGTAGTTTCATCCAATGTATTCTCTAACTATTTCCTTTACAATAGCTCCCCTGATTGGAGCCTCAATATCATCTTATATAGTACAATCAATGGTGATCAAACGATTATCAATAGCAGTGAATATAACTTACAGCCCCTAGCGTCTATAGAGCTTCCAACTGGTACAAACGCAATTTATGCAGATAATGGATCGAAAACAGAAATCTCTATAACTGATATCTTAACAAGTTCATCTTACCAAATCACGGATACTAGTGGATTTGCTTTAGAAGCTATTGATGCTCTCTTAACTAATAACTCTAGTGAGAACATCACTGGTCTTACTTTTTACAATTCAAACGGTGATGCACTAACAAATGATTCTATCACATCTATCAATGCGAAAAAATCTATAACTATTCCTAGCACTGCTACGTATGCTACCTTTATCATAGGATCTCAAGCTGGCACGCTGACTATCCCTGTTTCTGATGTAGTTTCATCTAATGTATTTTCTAATTATTTTCTATACAATAGCTCTCCATGGGCACTTAATATTATTTTTTATAGCACAATAAATGGTTGTCAGACAGTAATCAACACTGACGAGATTTCTTCATGGCCCCTAGCGTCAATAGAGCTTCCAACTGGTACAAGCGCCATTTATGCAGATAATGGAACAAGTACACAAATTCCTATTACTGATATCGTAACAACATCATCTTACCAAATCACCGATAATGGATTTTTTGCTTTAGAGAAAATTGATGCTCTTCTAACTAATAACTCGAGTGAAAATATCACTGGTCTTACATTTTATAATTCAAGCGATGATGCACTAACAAATGATTCTGACACATCGATTAATGCTACAAAGTCTATTACAATTCCAAGCACAGCTATCTATGCAACATTTAGCATAGGATCACAAAAAGGAACTTTCACTATTCCCATTTCTGATGTAGTTACATCGAATGTGTTTTCTAACTATTTCCTTTACAATAGCTCCCCTGACTGGAGTCTTAATATTATTTTATACGATACTATTAATGGTACTGAAAATAGTATACTTAACAGTAGTAAATATAGCTTACAACCCCTATCGTCTATAGAGCTTCCAACTGGTACAAACGCCATTTATGCAGATAATGGATCAATAACAGAAATTTCTATTACTGATATCGTAACAACATCGTCCTATCAAATCATAGATGGTGGTAATAACGATTTTTCTTTAGAAAAATTAGACGCAATTCTAACGAACAATTCAAACGAGACAGATATTACTTCTATTACTTTTCATAGTTCAACTGCTCCTTTAAACACAACGTCTATCGATACTACAAAGTCTATTACAATTCCAAGTACGGCTATCTATGCAACATTTAATATGTCATCTCAAGATGGAACATTTACTATTCCTGTTTCTGATATTGTATCATCTAATATTTTCTCGAGCTATTTCCTTTACAATAGCTCTACGACTGATGTTAATATTTCTTTGTATGCAACTATCAATGGTACAGCAAACACCCTTCTTAATAGCTCAAGTTTCCCTTTAACTTATAACCAATCTGCTGAGCTATTAACTGGCACAACAGCTGTCGATATTAAAGATAATAGTGGAACATCACTTCTTACAAGCCCACCAGACACAATCACAACGAGTTCGTCTTATAGTATCGTTGAAACAAGTGGGTCATGGTCTGTAGAAGAAATATCAGCAGTTTTAACGAACAATTCGAGTCAAAGCATTACCGGCCTAGAATTCTATGATTCTGCAACGAACAAAATTACAGGAGCATCTGTAGGTACATCCATTAATGCTGGGCTTACTACATTAATCCCTTCAACTGCTGTTTACGCAATATTTACTATCGACTCTCAATCATTAAAAATTCCCGTGTCTGATGTTGTTTCATCAAGCGTGTTTGAAAATTATTTCATCTATAACAGCTCTACAGCAAATGTTACTGTAACACTTTTTGCAACGATTAATGGCGTTGAGTCTACACAGATCAATAGTACTGCTTATAATTTAGCATCATCTGCATCGGTAGAAATTGTAACTGGTACAAATGCTGTAACAATCGGCAATACAACTATTGCTAATAATACAATAGGAACAACTTCATCGTATCAAATTATTGAAAATAGTGGAGCATGGGGACTGAGCGCAATCTCACCTTCTAATCTTACTAACAACTCTACTGAAACAGTTAATGACCTTGAATTTTATAATTCAACAGGTGTTCAAATTACAGGAACATCTATTGCTACATCTATTGTAGCTCAAGGTGATGTAACTATTCCTAACAGCGCTACGTATGCAACATTTGATATAGGATCTCAAACTGGTACGATAACAATTCCTGTTTCTGATGTAACATCATCGAACATATTTTCCAATTATTTCCTATACAACAGCTCTGATGAGGCAGTTAATATTTCTTACTACGCTACTATCAATAATGGATCAGCAACACAACCAACCATTCTTAATGGTACAACTTTCGACTTAGCATCAAAGCAATCAATTGAACTTTTAACTGGCACAACGATTGTTACTGTTAATGACGGAAGTACAGATGTTATTGATCAGAGTACTGGTGTTATTACAACAACTTCATCGTACCAAATCATTGATACGAGCGGAACATGGACGTTAGATACAATTGGAGCAACCCTTATAAATAACTCAACCGAAACAATTAATAATCTTGTTTTTTATAATGCAAGTAATTTTGATATTACAAGTACTGTATCTATAACATCTCAAGGATCGGTACTCATCCCTAGCACTGCAATTTATGCAGTATTCAATATTGATTCAGAAACAGGAACAATAACTATTCCTGTTTCTGACGTAGTCTCACAAAACATTTTTTCTAACTACTTCCTCTACAACAGCTCTGCAGATACAACATATGTCACCTTTTATGACACTATTAATGGGACAGCAAATACTGTTTTAAATCAAAGTACTTATACCTTAAATTCTCTTCAAACAATTGAAATCATAAATGGTTCAACATCAGTTGCTGTTAACAATAGCGGTGGCAATTCTCTTCTTTCAACACCTACAACAACACTTGAAGATGATTCATCCTACACGATTACCGAAGACAATTCTGTATGGTCTGTCACTAAAACATCTGCGTTCTTAACTAATAATTCGAGTGAAAACATCTCTGGTCTTAGTTTCTATAATTCTGGTGGAAATCCAATTACCAATAGCTCTATTCCCACAACAATTGCCAAACAAACATCTATCTCGATCCCTAATACCGCTACTTATGTTGTATTTGAAATAGACTCACAATCTGGAACACTAACGATCCCTGTTTCTGATGTTGCATCATCGAATGTATTTTCTAACTACTTCTTTTACAACAACTCTATATACAATATAAAAGTTTATTTATACGCTACTATTAACGGCGTTTCGACATCACTAAACAGTGAAAGTTATAGCTCTGCACCCTATGCATCAATGGAACTTCCAACGGGTTCTAATGCTATTTACATAAACAATGGCGTAGGTTCAGACCTTATTACGAAAGAAACAATCTTAACCGACTCATCTTACCAAGCCTCTGATAATCCATGGGAATTAACAGAATTAAATGCACTTTTAATTAACAACTCGACTGAAGATATCACTTCTCTTAAATTTTATAATTCTATCGAGACTCTTTTAAATACAACATCTATTTTAGCTGGGAAAACAATCACTATTCCTAGCACTGCTACATACGCTGTCTTCGAAATAGATACTCAAACATTGACCATTCCAGTTTCTGATATTGTTTCGTCCAATGTGTTTTCTAATTATTTCCTCTACAACAGCTTCGATGAACCTGTAACAATTTCTTTATACGCCACTATAAATGATACTTTGATCGATCTTAATGCAACTGCTTATTCCTTAGCAACATATCAATCAATTGAATTATTAACTGGTACGACTCAGGTCTCCGTAAGTTATGACTCTGCGACTAAAATTGATGAATCAATTACAACAAACTCTTCTTACAATATTAATTATACTAGTGATACTGGCTGGTCTTTAGAAGAATTAGATGCTCTTTTAAAGAACAACTCGAGCGAAACAATTACTAATCTTACTTTCTACAATTCTAGTGATGTTACTTTAAATACAGTATCGACGCTCGATCAAAACATCTCTGTGACTATACCGAGCACTGCTACCTATGCAACATTCAATATAGACACTCAAGGTAGTGATACATTTACTATCGCTGTTTCTGATATTGTTTCATCTAATGTTTTCTCGAGCTACTTCCTCTACAACAGCTCGACAGAAACAACAACCGTTTCTCTATACGACACTATCAATAACAGTACTGTATTGCTTAACAATACTGCCTATACCCTACTAACAAAACAATCAATTGAACTTTTAACTGGTGCGTTATTTGTTACGGTCAATGACAATACTCCTACTCAAGTTATAACTCAAGATAAAATCACAACCAGTTCATCGTACCAAATCATTGATGACAATGATTCATGGTCACTAGGAACAATCGCAGCGCAACTAACAAACAACTCAAACGATAATATTACCAACCTTGGATTTTTTGACTCAGCAACAACTCAAATTACAGGTACATCTGTTGAAGTATCCATTGATGCTGGACTTTCTACACTCATCCCATCAACTGCCGTTTATGCTACATTTGATATAAGTTCAGAAACATTAACAATTGCTGTTTCTGATGTTATTTCATCAAGCGTATTTGAAAGCTATTTCATCTATAACAGCTCTACAGGAACAGTGGATGTTACTTTATTTGGAACTATCAATGACACCAACTCTACACAGATCAATGGTACTGCTTATAGCCTAGCATCACTTGCATCGGTAGAAATTGTAACTGGTACAAGTGCTGTGACCGTTAATGACGGTAGTACAGATGTTATTGATAAAGGTGCTATCACTACAGGAACTTCTTATCAAATCATTGATGATAGTGGCTGGTCACTTGATACAATAGCACCTTCAAAACTAACTAATAACTCTACTGACTCTATTTCTAGTTTAGCTTTCTATAATGCAAGTGGTACTCCATTAACAGATAGCTCTATTGCTACGACTATTGGAGCTCAACAAAATGTAACTATTCCAAATAGTGCAACCTATGTAACATTTAATATATCCTCAGAAACAGGTTTATTAACTGTCTCTGTTTCTGATGTAACATCATCTAATGTTTTTTCTAGTTTCTTCCTTTATAACGGTTCTTCACAAATAGTTACAACCACTTTATACGCAACTATTAATGGAACATTAACAGCACTTAATTCACCGTATAGCCTAGGAATAAGTGAGTCTGTAGAATTATTAACTGGTACAACAGCTGTTACGGTTAATTATGACGGGACAGATGTCATTACCTACGCAAGTATCGAAGGTAGTATTACAACAAACTCATCCTACCAAATCTCTGATGATCCATCATGGACACTCGATACGATTGCAGCCCTTCTACTTAATAACTCTAATGAAAATATTTATAGCCTTAAATTTTATAATGCATTGGATAGTGCAATCACAGCGGATCTAACTCTCAATGGGGGACTATCCATGTTGATTCCAAGTAGTGCTACCTATGCAATATTTAGCATAGACTCTCAAACGGGAACACTGACGATTCCTGTTTCTGATGTTGTATCGCAAAACATTTTCTCTAACTACTTCCTCTACAACAGCTCTGATGAGGCAGCAACAGTTTCTTTCTACGATACTATCAATGGGTTCACAAAGCTCTTAAATAGTACCGCTTACACTTTAACACCCCTTGAGTCTGTTGAAATTGTAATTGGAACAACTTCTGTCTCCGTTCTTGATAACGGAAACGCTACTGCAATTGATGGAGACTTAATCGCAGATAACTCATCCTATACAATTATCGAAGATAATTCTGTATGGTCTATCAGTGAAACATCTGCATTATTAACGAATAATTCAAGTGAAAAAATTTCTAGCATTTCATTCTATAACTCCGGTGGAAATCAACTTACAAACACTTCTCTTCCGACAACAATAAGCGCTCAAACATCGATATCCATACCGAATACCGCTACCTACATAAATTTCATTATAGGATCTCAAGAAGGGACATTAACAGTTCCTGTTTCTGATGTTGCATCATCTAATATCTTTTCAAGCTACTTCCTTTACAACAGTTCTGGTGAAGCAGTTAATGTTTCTTACTACGCTACTATTGAGAATGGATCAACAACTCAACCAACCATTCTTAATGGTACAGCTTTCAACTTAGCATCAAAGCAATCAATTGAACTTTTAACTGGTACTACTGCTGTAACTGTTAATAATGGAACTGAAGTAATTAATACTACTCAAGGTGCTATTGCAACAGGATCGTCGTATCAAATTATTGATGATAGTGGCTGGTCACTTGATACAATAGCCGCAATGTTAACTAATAACTCTAGTGAAACGATTAACAATCTTAAATTTTATGACTCTGTTCCAACTCAAATTACAGGAACATCTGTTGAAGGATCCATTGCTGTTGGGAGCACCACACTTATCCCATCAACTGCTACGTATGCTACTTTTGAATTAGATTCCCAAACAGGTACATTAACGATCCCCGTTTCTGATGTAGTTTCATCCAATGTGTTCTCTAACTATTTCCTTTACAACAGCTCTACAGAAATAGTCACAACTATTTTATACGCAACTATCAATGGATCATTGACACCACTCAACTCAGCTTATTCCCTAATAGCAAATCAATCTGCTGAGTTATTAACTGGTACAACTGCTGTTACCGTGATTGATGATAGTAATTCTACAGTTATTGATGGTAATACGACTGCAGGTGCTATTGCAACAGGATCGTCGTATAAAATCATTGATGATAGTGGTTGGTTCCTTGATACAATCGAAGCGCTCTTGATTAATAACTCCTATAGTGAAACAATTAACAATCTTAGTTTTCACAATTCAAATGGTTCATCACTTGAATTTGGATTATCTATAAAACCTCAAGGATCTATTTCAATTCCTAGCACAGCTACTTATGTTGACTTCGAAATAGATTCACAAACTGGAGACTTTGCTGTTCCTGTTTCTGATGTTGTGTCATCTAATGTTTTTTCTAACTACTTCCTCTACAACACCTCCGATACAAGCCTCAGCATTTCGCTATATGACACCATTGATAATGGCTCAACAACTCAACCAACAATTCTTAACTCTACAGCTTTTACCTTAGCACCAAACACATCTGTTGAATTGCTAACTGGTACAACATCAGTTACAGCTCTTGATGGGTCTACAAGTGTCATTGATCAATCTGAAATTACAATAACTTCTTCCTACAGTATCGTTGAAGGCACCCCATGGGTATTAACAATATTAGATGCACTTTTAACAAACAACTCAACTGAAGGCATTACCAATCTTATTTTTTATGATGTAAACAATGATACTCTATCATCTGGACTATCTATTGGAACTCAAGAATCTATCACTATTCCTAGCACTGCTACTTACGCAGCATTTAATATAAATACTCAAGGTGATATTGTATTTGTTGTACCTGTTTCTGATCTTATTTCATCCAATATTTTCTCTAACTACTTTATTTACAATACCTCTACTGATTCTGTAAATATTGCTTACTATGCAACAATTAATGGTAGTTCTAAACTTCTCAATAGCATAACTCAGACTGTAAAATCTAAAGAATCTATTGAATTGTTAACTGGAACAACAATCGTTACCGTTAATGATGGTAGTACGGAAGTTATTGACACAACTGCAGGTGCTATCACAACGAGTTCATCATATAGTGTCGTTGAGGGATCTCCATCATGGTCATTGACAGAAATTGATGCCCTATTAACGAATAACTCCAGCGAAGATATTTCCTCTCTTATTTTTTACAATGGAACTGGAAGTCCTCTTAACACAGTTACTATTGATACCAATGGAACTGTAACTGTACCGTCTACTGCTACCTATGCAGTATTTAGTATTACTTCACAGAATGGATCTTTGACGATTCCAGTTTCTGATGTTGTATCATCTAATATTTTCTCTAGTTATTTCTTGTATAATAGCTCAGATGAATCTGTTGATGTGACTTTTTACGCGACTCTTAATAATGGAAGCAATAGTCAACCAACAGAATTGAATAATTCAACTTACACCCTAGCAAAAAATCAATCTGTTGAACTTTTAACTGGCACAACAACTGTCACCGTTAATAACGGAACTGAAGTAATTAATACAAGTGAAGGATCAATTACAACAAGTTCATCGTACCAAATCATTGATGATAATAATTTATGGTCTCTAGGCACAATCGCAGCGCAATTAACAAATAACTCAAACGAGAACATAACCAATCTTAAATTTTACAACTCAACACCTAATCAAATTACAGGTACATCTGTTGATACATCGATTGATGCTGGACTTTCTACACTCATACCATCAACTGCTGTTTACGCTACATTCGATATAGGCTCTCAATCATTAACTATCCCTGTGTCTGATGTTGTTTCATCCAGTATATTTGAAAATTATTTCATTTATAATAGCTCTACAAATACAGTCACCGTAACATTATTTGCGACTACCAATGGAAGTTCTACAGCAATAAATGGTACTACTTATAGCTTAGCACCACTTGCATCTGTAGAGATTGTAACGGGTACAAATGCCGTAACAGTTACCTATGGTAGTTCTCAAGTTATCAATCAAAGTGCAGGTGCTATCACAACAGCGAATTCTTCTTATCAAATTACTGAAAGTAGTGGATCATGGTCACTGAGTACAATAGATCCTTCTACATTAACTAATAATTCTAGTGAATCTATTTCGTCTTTAGTATTTTACAATGCAAACGGTAGTGCGCTCACAGATGACTCTATTCCGACATACATTAATGCTCTAAGTGATATCACTATTCCAACAACTGCTACGTATGCAACATTTAAACTATCATCTCAATCAGATACATTAACAATTCCAGTTTCTGATATTGCATCATCAAATATTTTCTCGAGTTTCTTCATCTACAATAGCTCTACAGAATCTGTTAATGTTTATTACTACGCTACAATCAATAATGGATCAGCAACTCAACCAACAGTTTTAAACAGTGCAACCTTTAATTTATCTGCCGATCAATCTATTGAATTACTAACTGGTACAACTTCTGTTGATGTTCGAGATAGCAGTAATGTATCCCTCTTAACAAGCCCACCAAATACTATTACAACAACTTCATCATACAGCATTGTTGATAATGGTAGTTCATGGTCACTCGATACAATTGCAGCATTACTTATCAATAACTCTAGTGAAACAGTTAACAATCTTAAATTCTATAACTCAACACCAACTCAAATCACAGGAACATCTGTTGATACATCGATTGATGCTGGAAAATCTACATTAATTCCATCAACTGCAATCTACGCGACCTTTGAATTAGATTCCCAAACAGGGACATTAACTATCCCCGTTTCTGAAGTTGTTACATCTAATATTTTCTCTAGTTATTTCTTATACAACAGTTCTAGTGAAATTATTACAACTATTTTATACGCAACTATTAATGAATTATTAACACCACTTAATTCCGCTCATACCTTAAATGGAAGTCAATCAATTGAACTTTTAACTGGTGCAACCGCTGTTACCGTGGTTAGCGGAGGAGTAACTGAAATTAATGAAGGTGTAATTTCAACAGATTCATCCTACAGTATCGTTGAAGGTACCCCATGGACACTCGATACAATAGCAGCACTCTTAACTAATAACTCTACCAAAAACATTTCTGACCTTAAGTTCTATAACTCAGCTGGGACTCAAATTACAGGATCATCTGTTGATACAGTCATTGATGCTGGTTTAACTACATTAATTCCATCAACTGCTACTTCAGCTATATTTAGTATTGAATCGCAATCTGGTACATTAACGATCCCTGTTTCTGATGTAGTTTCATCTAATGTATTTTCTAATTACTTCTTATACAATGACACTATATACGCAACCCATATAACGTTCTATGACACTATCAATGGAAATCAAACCATACTCAATAGTATTAATTATACATTATACCCAAATAATTCTGTCGAGATCATAACTGGTACAACAGCTATATATGTTGATGGTTCAGATACTTATGGAGATAATGAACTTATCTCCATAACAGATATCACATCAACATCATCTTACCAAATCACTGATAACCCATGGGCGTTAACAGAATTAGATGCACTTCTGATCAACAACTCTAGTGAAGATGTTACTACTCTTACTTTCTACAATTATAGCGATGTCGCTTTAAATACAACGTCTATTGTAGCTACAAAATCTATTACTATTCCTAGCACTGCTACTTACGCTATTTTCGAAATAGATTCTCAATCTGGAACATTAACCATTCCGGTTTCTGATATTGTTTCATCTAATATATTTTCTAACTACTTCCTCTACAATAGCTCTACAGAATCTGTAACAATTTCTCTATACGATACTATTAATGGTAACTCAACACTTCTGAACACCTCGCCTTACACCCTAACATCTCTCGCATCTATGGAACTTGTAACTGGTACGACTGCTGTTACGGTTAATGATAATACTCCCTCAGAAGTTATTACAAAAGATGCTATCTCAACGAGTTCATCGTACAGTATTGTTGATACCAGCGGAACATGGACATTAGCAGAATTAGATGCTCTTCTAACAAACAACTCGAGTGAAAACATTAGTTCTTTAACTTTCTATAATGTAAGTAAATCTCCACTAACAGGTGGGTCTATTCCTACATCTATTACAGCTACGAAATCTATAACAATTCCTAGTACTGCAACCTATGTAACATTCACACTAGATTCTCAAATATTTACTATTCCAGTTTCTGACATTATTTCGTCCAATGTATTTTCTAACTATTTCCTCTACAGTGACTATGATAACGATACATTCATATCTTTTTATGCTGATATAAACAATGGAAACAATACTCAACCAACACTTATCAACGCCATCGCTTACGATTTGTCATATAAAAAATCTATTGAACTATTAACTGGAACAACTGGTATTTCTATATCAAATGGAACAGATCTAGTTGTTTCTACAACTACAATCGCATCTGATTCATCATATGAAATTACAACCATTAATGGAGTAATTTCTCTAGAAACTCTTGATGCACTCTTAACGAACAACTCAAGTGAACTCATTTCCAATCTTTCCTTTTATAATTCAAGTGGATCTTCGCTAGCAGGATCATCTATTCCTACATCTATAGGTGCTCAAGCATCTATAACAATTCCTAGTACTGCAACGTATGTGACTTTCAGTATTAGCTCTCAAATATTAACAATTCCCGTTTCTGATGTAGTTTCATCTAACGTTTTTTCTAACTACTTCCTCTACAACAGCTCATCAGAAACTGTAACAATATCCCTATACGATACGATAAATGGTAATTCAACACTTCTGAACACCTCTCCTTACACCCTACCAACCCTAACGTCTGTTGAACTTGTAACTGGTACAACTGCTGTTACCGTTAATGATGATACTCCCTCAGAAGTTATTACCAAAGGTGCTATTACAACAAGTTCATCGTACCAAATCATTGAAGACACTTTATGGTCATTAGAAACAATTGGAGCACAGATCACAAACAATTCAACAGAATCTGTTTCTAGTCTTCAATTTTATAATGCAACATATGACCCAGTTTCAACATCATCTTCCCTTGCAGCTCAGAACTCTATATTAATTCCATCAACTGCTACTTATGCTCAATTTACTATCGACTCTCAATCATTAACAATTCCTGTCTCTGATGTTGTATCTTCAAGTATATTTGAGAATTATTTCATCTATAACAATACCACTGTCTCTACCGATGTTTATTTATACAGTACTATCAATGGTCTTTCCGCGCTTATAAATGGTACAGCTTACACCTTGGCATCATTAGGATCTGTTGAAATTGTAACTGGTACAAACGCTATTACAGTCATCAATGGAGCAACAACAGAAATTACTCAATCTCCAACGACAACAACGACCTCTTACCAAATCATTGAAGACACTTCATGGTCTCTAGAAGCAATCGAACCTTCGAAGTTAACCAATAATTCTAATGAAGACATCACCCTTATAACTTTTTATAATTCGAGTGGTCTTCCATTAACAGGTACCTCTATTGCTAATGCTATTGGAGCTCAAAGCTTTATATCTATACCTAACAGTGCTACATATGCAATTCTCACAATAGATTCTGAAGTAGATCCTCTTACTATTCCTGTTTCTGATGTCATTTCAATAAATATATTCTCGAACTACTTTCTTTATAATAACTCTGGCGAAACAGTTACAGCCATTTTATACGCAACTATTAATGGAACATTAAGAGCCCTTAACTCAGCTTATACTTTAACCAAAAGTGAATCTGTTGAATTTTTAACTGGGACAACTGTTGTGACCGTTAATGACGGTACATCCAATGTTATTGATGAATTCTCTATCGCTGCAAATACAAACTCATCTTACCAAATCAATGATAATGATATATCATGGTCGTTAACAGAGTTAGATGCAGTCTTGAACAACAACTCAAGTGAAAATATAACAACACTGATCTTCTACGATGCAAATGGATCTACCTTAAATACAGTATCTATTGATGCTAATAAATCTATCACCATTCCTAGTACTGCAACTTATGCTACTTTCACAATAGATACTCAATCAGAAACACTTACGATTCCTGTTTCTGATGTTGCTTCATCAAATGTATTTTCTAATTACTTCGTCTACAATGATTCAACTGAAGCAGTTAATATCTCTTATTTTGCTGATATCAGCAATGGGTCATCAGATCAGCCAACGGCTCTAAATAGTTCATACTTCAACTTAAATCCCGATCAATCAATTGAATTTTTAATGGGAACAACAAGCGTAACTGTAAGAAATAATAATGATGATTCAACTCTTACTCAATCTACAATCACAACAGATTCATCGTACAGCATTGTTGATAGTGATAGTTCATGGTCATTACAAAAAATAGCATCACTCTTAAGCAATAACTCAAGTGAAAATGCTTCTAACCTTAAATTCTATAATTCTACAAACGTACTACTTTTAACATCTTATCTTAATGCTCAAGACTCAATATTGATTCCATCAACAGCTACATATGCTACTTTCACAATAGACACTCAATCAGAAACACTCACTATCCCTGTTTCTGATGTTGTATCATCTAATATTTTCTCTAGCTACTTCCTTTACAACAGCTCGGCACAAACAATCACAACTATTTCATACGCAACTATTAATGGAGCATTAATACCACTCAACTCATCTTTCACCTTAACAGCAAGTCAATCTGCTGAGCTGTTAACAGGTACAACTGTTGTAACAGTCAATGATGGTACCTCTGATGTCATTGATACAAGTGAAGGCGATATTACAACAAGTTCGTCATACCAAATCATTGATACAAGTGGGACTTGGACCTTAGAAACAATATCTGCACTTTTAATCAACAATTCAAATGAAACAATCTCTAATCTTACTTTCTATAATGCATCAAATGTAACTATAGAAAGTAATTCTGTCATTGGTGTTCAAGAATCTATATTAATTCCATCGACTGCTACATCTGCTAGTTTCAGTATAGATACACAATCAGGAACACTAACTATCCCTGTTTCGGACCTTACATCATCTAATATTTTTTCTAATTATTTCCTCTACAATAGCTCTACAATAGACACCACATATATATCTTTGTATGATACGATCAACACTGTTTCAAAGCTTCTTAATGACACTCCATACATTTTAGCACCCCTAACATCTGTTGAATTTGTCACAGGTACAAGTTCTGTTACCGTCAAAGATGTAGACTCAACTGTTCTTGCAAGTGATTCCATTACAACAGACTCATCTTACAGCATTATTGATAGTAATAGCTCATGGTCTATAGAGCCATTAGATGCACTCTTAATTAACAACTCGAATGAAAACATATCTGTTCTTACTTTCTACAATGCAAGCGATATTGCACTTACAGATTCTTCTATTGCTACAGATATTAATGCTCAAGAATCTATATCAATACCTAACACTGCTACCTATGCAACATTCAATTTAGAATCTCAAAATGGCACATTAACAATCCCTGTTTCTGATGTTGTTTCATCAAATGTATTTTCTAGCTATTTCCTTTATAATGGTTCAGACCAAACGACATCTATATCTACCTACGCAACTATTAATGGGAGTATAACTCTTATTAATAGTTCAGAATATAGTTTAGTAGCGAGTCAGTCGGCTGAGTTATTAACTGGAACAACTGCTATTTCGGTCAATGATACTTCTATCACTCAAAGCCCAATTATAACAACCTCATCATACCAAATATCAGAGAGTGGTGGATCTTGGTCTTTAGAAGAATTAGCAGCACTTTTAGTTAATAATTCGACTCAGGATATTTCTGCAATTACTTTTTACAATGCAGGCAATGAGACACTCATAAATAGTTCTGTGTTAGCTGGCAACTCAATATTAATTCCTAGTACAGCTGCATATGCTACATTCACATTACCATCTCAAACAGGTACATTAACTCTTCCTGTTTCTGACATCGTTTCATCTAATATTTTCTCTAATTATTTTACTTACAACAGTTCTACTGAATTTATAAACATTTCTTTATATGCTAATATTAATAACAGTAATGACAATCAACCAACTATATTAAATAGTGCAGTATTTACTCTAGCAGCAAACGAATCCGTTGAACTTTTAACAGGGACAGGCTATATTTCGGCAACTGATGTAAATACTTCACCTCTTATTGGTACGACACAAATAGAAACAGATTCGTCATACAGCGTCATTGATACAAGCGGAACATGGTCATTATCAAAACTTAATGCAATTTTAATTAACAACTCAACTGAAGACATTTCAACTATTACTTTCTATAATGCAGCTACTACAGCATTAACAAATAGTCCTTTGAATAATGGAGCATCGATATCTATTCCTAGCACTGCTATTTATGCGACGTTCATCTTACCGTCTCAACCAAGTATCACTTTAACTATTCCTGTTTCTGACCTTGTATCTTCTAATATATTCTCTAATTATTTCCTCTATAATAGTGCGTCAGAATTAACGAATATATCTTTATATGCAACAATTAATGGCACTTCAACATTGCTAAATGATGATACTTTCTCCTTAGCATCTCTAGCTACTCTTGAATTATTAACTGGTACGACAGCTATACAAGTTCTTGATAGTAATAATGATATTGTTATCAATACAACTGGTATTACAACAAGTTCTTCTTACGATGTTATTGAAAGTAGTGAAATATGGTCTTTAGGAACACTATCAATTTACTTAGCAAATAACTCTACAGAAATAGCTTCGAGCATTCAGTTTTTCAATTCAAGTGATGCACAAATAGCACAGACATATACCAATGTTGCGATTGGAGCTCATACACCTATTCCAGCAACTGCAAGTTACATTAATGCAGTTTATGATTCATACGGAACTGTTGTTATTCCAGTATCACAAACTCAATCATCTAATATTTTCACAGAATTTCTTTTAACAAACAATTCCGACGAAGAAATTACAACCATGGACATTACTGGACCTGGATCTAGTTATGTATCAAATTTAGCTAACCTTGCAGCTGGATCATCATTTATGATTCCTACTGGTGCTGTTTGGGCTAACGTTACCTATCCATCAGACTCCATTACTATTCCTATTACAACGACTCAGTCGTCTAATATTTATTCTAATTATTTAATTAACAATAATAGCGGTTTAACAATTACTGTTGTTTCTTATGGGACAGTTGCAGGGAACGCCAATAGATGGATGGATAGTGTTGATCTTACTGCAGGTGAAAGTTTCATACTTGCTAATGGTGTTACTGGAATCAAAGTAACACAAAGTAGTGTTGATGTTATTCCGCTTACAAATATTGATGCTGCATCATACGATGTAAATGAAGACAGTGGAACATGGTCTTTAAGCACCATTGATTTAATAAATAACTCTAGTGAAAAAGTATCAGAACTAAGTTTCTACAGTGCTACAGGCGTAATACTTTCAGATCTATCGATTGCTATTCAAGGATCTATACCGATTCCTGCAAAATCTACCTACGCAACATTTAGTCTTGCGTCGCAATCAGGTGCGCTGACTATTCCTATTTCTGACGTTACATCATCAAACATTTTCTCGAGCTACTTTATCTACAATAGTTCTACAGATCCCGTTAATGTTTATTACTACGATACTCTTGATAATGGATCAGCAACGCAACCAACAGCTCTCAACAGTGTAACTTTCGATTTAGAACCTGACCAGTCAGTTGAGTTATTAACTGGAACAACTGCTATTGATGTTCAAGATAGTAACAATGTATCTCTTCTTACAAATCCACCAAACACTATTACAACAACTTCATCATATCAAATCGTTGATACCAGCGGAACATGGACATTGGAAACAATCGCTGCATTATTAATCAACAACTCAACTGAAGATGTTTCTAATCTCCAATTTTATAATTCTTCAAATGTACAAGTTACAGGATCATCTGTTGATACATCCATCGATGCTGGAGACTCTACATTAATTCCATCGACCACTACGTATGCTACATTTGGTATCGGATCTCAAGCTGGCACACTAACAATTCCTGTTTCTGATGTTGTTACATCTAACATTTTCTCTAGTTATTTCCTCTATAACAGCTCATCAGACATTGTAACAATATCTCTCTACGATACTATTAATGGTACTACAACACTATTGAATGCGTCACCTTACACTTTAAATCCTAGCCAATCTGCTGAGCTTGTAACTGGTACAACCAAAGTCACGGTGGTTAGCGGAGCAACAACCGTAATTGGTGAAGGTGATATTTTAACAGATTCATCCTACAGTATCGCTGAAGGTACTCCATGGACACTCAATACAATAGCAGCTCTTTTAATCAACAATTCTACCGAAAATATTTCTGAGCTTAAATTTTACAATTCTACAAATGTCTTAATTACAGGAACAACTGTTGAGACATCTATTGCTGCTGGAGACTCTACATTAATTCCATCAACTGCTATTTTCGCTGTATTTAATATTGGATCGCAATCTGGTACATTAACCCTTCCTGTTTCTGATATTGTTTCGTCAAATGTATTTTCTAACTATTTCCTCTATAACAGCTCTACAGAAGCTGTAACAATTTCTTTCTACGATACTATTAATGGCTCTTCTACACTGCTGAATAGCTCCCCATATAGTTTAAATAGTTTAGAATCTGTCGAAATTGTGACTGGTACAACTGCTGCTACTATTAATGCTGGTAGTTCAAATAGCATTACAACAACCTCTTCATACCAAGTTGTCGATAATAGTGGATCACTATTATTGGAAAAGTTAGATGCACTTCTGATCAACAACTCAAATGAAGATATTACTACTCTTACTTTCTACAATGCTAGCGATGTCGCTTTAAACACAACATCTATTTTAGCTACAAAAGCTATCTCTATTCCTAGCACTGCTACGTATGCAGTATTTAGTATTGATTCGCAATCTGGCACACTCACCATTCCTGTTTCTGATGTTGCATCATCGAATGTATTTTCTAACTACTTCCTCTACAATAGCTCTTCAGAAATTGTAACAATTGCTCTATACGATACGATTAATGATAGTTCAACACTTCTGAACACCTCCCCTTACACTTTAACATCTCTTGCATCCATGGAACTTGTAACTGGAACAACTGCTGTTGATGTTCAAAATAGTGATGCAACTTCTTCTCTACTAATAAGTCCACCAAACGATATTACAACGAGTTCTTCATACAGTATTGTTGATACCAGTGGAACATGGACATTAGCAAAGTTAGATGCTCTTCTAATAAATAACTCAAGTGAAAATATTGGTTCTTTAACTTTCTACAATGCTAGTGGATCTTTAAATACAACGTCTATCGATGCTACAAATTCTATCACTATTCCTAGTACTGCTACTTTTGCAACCTTTGAAATAGACTCACAATCAGGAACGTTAACAATTCCTGTATCCGATGTCATTTCATCGAACATTTTCTCGAACTATTTCCTTTACAACAGCTCTGATGCAACTATCGATATATCATTTTATGCAGCTATTGATAATGGTAGTGATAGCTCAACAACACTTCAAAATAGTAATACTTATACCTTGGATACAAAAGAAGTTGTCGAATTATTATCTGGAACAGGTTATGTCTCTGCAACTGAAGGGTCAACAACACTTTTCACTCAGAATCCTATTTCAACAACTTCATCGTACAGCGTTGTTGATGATAATAATTCATGGTCTGTAGAAATAATTGATGCACTATTAATTAACAATTCAACCGAAAATATATCTTCATTAATTTTCTACAATGCAAGTGCTGTTGCATTAACAGATTCTTCTATTCCTACATCTATTGATGCTCAGCAATCTATATCAATTCCTAATAGTGCTACCTACGTTGCATTCAATATATCTTCTCAGGGTGGCACATTAACTATCCCTGTTTCTGATGTAATTTCATCAAATGTATTTTCTAACTACTTCCTTTTCAATAGCTCTAACACAACAATAACAACGACTTTATACGCAACTATTAATGGATCTCAAACACCTGTTAACAGCTCAACTATCACCCTAACGACGAATCAATCAGCTGAACTTCTTACTGGTACAACTGCAGTGACTGTTAATGACGGTGATTCTGATGTCATTAGCAGTACAGAAGGCACTATTACAACAAGCTCTTCCTACAGCATTATTGATACGAATGGAACATGGACGCTAGAAGAATTCTCAGCACAATTAACGAATAACTCTACTCAAAACATTTCTTCATTAACTTTTTATAATGCAAGTAATTCTTCACTCACAACGACTGATACTCTAACATCTCAAACTTCTGTATTAATCCCAAGCTCAGCTGTTTATGCTACGTTTAGCATATCATCTCAAGATGGTACTACTTTAACTATTCCCCTTTCTGATATTATTTCATCTAATATTTTCTCTAACTATTTTGCTTACAACAGTTCAACTGAATCTATAAATATCTCTTTATATGCTACTATTAATAATAGTAACTATAGTCAACCGACCCTTCTAAATAGCTCCGCATATACCTTAGCAGCAAATGAGTCTGTTGAGTTTTTAACGGGAACAACTGCTATCACAGTCTATGATGAGACTGCTACAGTTACTGATGTTTATGAAGCCTCCATTACAACAAGCTCATCATACAGTATCATCGATAATAATGGATCATGGTCAATTACAGAACTTGATGCTGTTTTGATCAACAATTCTAGTGAAAACATTTCTAGCCTTACTTTTTATAATTCATCTGATGCATCTCTCACAAGTGGAGCTCTTAACAATGGAGCATCTATACCCATTCCTTCCACTGCTACTTATGCAGTTTTCACTCTGCCATCCCAAACAGGCAATATAACTATTCCTGTGACTGATTATCTATCTTCTAATATTTTCTCTAACTACTTTATTTATAATAGTTCATCAGAGTCTACAACAATATCTCTGTACGCTACCATCGATGGTAGCTCTACATTGCTTAATGAAAACGCCTTCACCTTAACAACTCTTGCATCCTTTGAACTTTTAACTGGTACCACAGCTGTTACGGTTGTTGACAATGAAGATGTAACAGAAATTACCAAGGGTAGTATCAACACAAACTTATCCTATAGCATTATTGATACGAGTGGGACGTGGACACTTGATTCACTTGATGTAACGCTAACAAATAACTCTACAGAAATAGCTTCGAGCATTCAGTTTTTCAACTCTAGTGATGTGCAAATAGGACAGACGTATACGAATGTTGCAATTGGAGCGCTCACACCGATTCCATCAACAGCGGCTTACATTAATGCTGTTTATGATTCATATGGAACCGTGGTCATTCCTGCATCGCCAACTCAATCTTCTAATATTTTCACAGGTTATTTCTTAACAAATAATTCCGATGAAGAAATTACAACCATGACAATTAATGGATCAAATCTTATCGTGACTCTCAATAGTATTGCAGCTGATGATTCATTCATGCTTCCTACTGGCGCTATTTATGCTAATATTACCTACCCATCAAGAGACCAAATAACAATTCCTATTATAACAACGCAGTCATCTAACATCTTTTCTAATTATCTAATTAATAATAATAGTGGATTCCAAATTGTAGTTACTTCCTATGGAACAGTTGCCGGTGTAGCCAATGACTGGATGGAAAATGTTAGTCTTAATATCGGTGAAAATTTCATACTAACTAATGGTGTAACGGGAATTGAAGTACAACAAAGTGGTACTGGTGAAGTAGTTTCACTCACAGATATTGATGCGGCATCATACAACGTCAATGTAGATGGTGCAACATGGTCTTTAGGCAAAATTAATTTAACGAATAATTCGAATGAAGCAATCTCTAATCTCAACTTCTACAGCGCTACTGATACAATACTTTCAGGCTTATCGATTGTTGCTCAAGGTTCTCTACCGATTCCTTCAGCAGCGACCTACGCTACATTTACTCTTTCGTCTGAATCAGATACATTAACGATTCCTGTTTCTGATATTACATCATCTAATGTTTTCTCTAACTACTTTTTTTACAATAGTTCTGATGAAGCAATTAATGTTTATTACTATGCGACTATCGATAATGGATCAGCAACACAACCGACAGTTCTCAATAGTTCAACTTTCGATTTAGAACCAAATCAATCAATTGAATTATTAACTGGTACAACTGCTGTAGATGTTCAAAATAGTAGCAATGTATCTCTTCTTCTAAATCAAAAACCAGCTTCAATCACAACGACGTCATCATATCAAATTATTGAAGGTAGCCCATGGACACTTCAATCAATTGCAGCATTATTAATCAATAACTCAACCGAAGACGTTTCCAATCTTAAATTTTATAACTCTACTGCTGGTCAAATTACGGTAACATCCATTGATGCTGGAGATTCTACATTAATTCCATCAACTGCAATCTATGCTACCTTTGATATAGGATCTCAAGCTGGCACACTAACAATTCCTGTTTCTGATGTTGTCACATCTAACATCTTCTCTAACTATTTCCTATACAATAGCTCAGATGCTATTGTTGATATCTCTTTGTATGATACTATTAATGGAAGTACAAAATTACTCAATAGTGATATTTACAGTTTCGCACCGAATCAATCTACTGAACTCGTAACTGGTACAACTAAAATCACAGTGATTAACGGAACAACAACCGAAATTAATCAAGGCGGCATTACAACAACTTCATCTTACAGCATTGTTGAAGGTAGCCCATGGACACTCGATACAATCGCAGCAGTCTTAACTAACAACTCTGGTGACAACATTTCTAGTCTTGCTTTTTACAACACTGCTGGGACTAAAATTACAGGATCATCTGTTGATACATCCATTGATGCTGGTTTGACTACATTAATACCATCAACTGCTACTTCTGCAGTATTTAGTATTGGATCGCAATCTGGTACATTAACCATCCCTGTTTCTGATGTTGTTTCATCTAATGTTTTTTCTAACTATTTCCTCTACAATAGCTCTGATACAGATCTCAACATATCTTTGTATGACTCTATCAATAACAACACAACATTACTCAACAGTGAATCTTTCATCTCAAAATCACTCGCATCTCTTGAACTACCAACTGGTACAACTGCAGTTACAGCTGATAATACCACTATCACTCAAGCATCAATTACAACAAGTTCATCTTACCAAATCGCTAATAGTGGAACATGGACATTAACAGAATTAGATGCTCTTCTAACAAATAACTCAAGTGAAGACGTTGCTACTCTTACTTTCTACAATGCTAGCGATGCTGCCTTAAATACAACATCTATTTTAGCTACAAAAGCTATCACTATTCCTAGCACTGCTACATATGCAGTATTTAGTATTGATTCTCAATCTGGAACATTAACCATTCCTGTTTCTGATGTTGTTTCATCTAATGTTTTCTCTAACTACTTCCTCTACAATAGCTCTACTGAAACTGTAACAATATCCCTATACGATACGATTAATGGTAGTTCAACACTCCTTAACAGCTCTCCTTACACCCTAACATCTCTTGCATCTATGGAACTTGTATCTGGTACGACTGCTACTACGGTTAATGATGATACTCCCTCAGAAGTTATTACAAAAGGCGCTATGACAACGAGCTCTTCATACAGTGTTGTTGATACCAGTGGAACATGGACATTAGCAGAATTAAATGCTCTTCTAATAAATAACTCAAGTGAAAACATTACTACTCTTACTTTCTACAATGCTAGCGATGTTGCTTTAAATACAACGTCTATTTTAGCTACAAAATCTATCACTATTCCTAGCACTGCTACGTATGCAATATTTAGTATTGATTCTCAAGATGGCACATTAACCATTCCTGTTTCTGATGTTATTTCATCGAATATCTTCTCTAATTACTTCCTCTACAACAGCTCATTAGAAACTATAACAATATCCCTATACGATACGATTAATGGTAGTTTAACACTTCTGAATACATCTCCATACACTTTAACATCGCTTGCATCTATGGAACTTGTCACAGGCACAACGAATATTACTGTCTACTATAATGACTCTCAGGTTATTAATGAAAATGATGGCCCTATTACAACCAACTCATCTTATAGTATTATTGATAATAATGGATTATGGTCACTAGAAACTCTTGATGCACTTTTAACTAATAACTCTAATCAAGAAACTATTACTTCTTTAACGTTTTATAACGCAAGTGGTATTGCTCTGAATTCAGCATCTATTAATCCTAAAAACTCTGTAACGATACCTTCGACTGCTACCTATGCAGTATTCAATGTAGAATCTCAAAATGGAACATTTACTATTGCAGTTTCTGATGTTGTTTCATCTAATATTTTCTCCAGCTACTTCCTCTACAATAGCTCTACACAAACAACGACTATATCTTTATACGATACTATCTCTAATGGAATCAATTCCCAACCGACACTTCTTAACAGTATTCCTTATAACTTAATAACAAAACAGTCGATAGAACTCTTGACTGGTGCATTGTTCGTTACGGTTAATGATGGTAGTTCTGATGTTATTACTCAAGACCAAATCACAACAAGTTCATCATACCAAGTTGTTGAAGATACTGGATCATGGTCAATAGAAACAATATCAGCACTCTTAACGAATAACTCGACTGATAATATTACCAACCTTAAATTTTATAATTCAGCAGATGTTCAAATTACAGGAACCTCTGTTGAAGCTTCCATTAATGCTGAAAATACTACATTAATACCTTCAACGGCTGTTTACGCTACTTTTAGTATAAATTCTCAAGCGTTAACAATTTCCGTTTCTGATGTTGTTTCATCAAGCGTATTTGAAAATTATTTCATCTATAACAGCTCTACAGTAACAGTTGATGTTACTTTATTTGGAACTATTAATGGCACCGACTCTACACAGATCAATGGTACTGCTTATAGCCTAGCATCACTTGCATCAGTAGAAATCGTGACTGGTACAAATGCTGCAACAATCAATGATGGATCATCTGATGTTATTACCAAAGGCCCTATCACTACAGGAACTTCATCGTATCAAATCATTGATGATAGTGGAGCATGGTCACTTGAAATAATAGCACCTTCAAAACTAGTTAATAATTCTAATGAATCTATTTCTTCTTTACTGTTTTATAATGCAAGCGGTACTGCATTAACAAATAGCTCTATTCCAACATCTATTGGAGCTCAAGATTATGTAACTATTCCCAATAGTGCTACCTATGTAATATTTGATGTTACATCAGACACTGGTACAATCACTATCCCTGTTTCTGATGTAACATCATCAAACATATTCTCTAGCTATTTCCTATACAACAGTTCTGATGAGGCTGTTAACGTTTCTTACTACGCTACTATTAATAATGGGTCAGCAACGCAACCAACCATTCTTAATGGTGCAACTTTCGACTTAGCATCGAATCAATCAATTGAACTATTAACTGGTACAACTGGTGTTACAGTTAATGACGGTAGCACAAATGTTATTGATCAAGATTCTATTATAACAACATCATCGTACCAAATTGTTAAGAACAGTGGATCATGGTCACTAGAAACAATCGCAGGACTTCTAACAAATAATTCAACTAAAACCATTAATGGCCTTACTTTTTATAATGCAAGTCATTCTACTCTTACGAGTTATACATCTGTAGCAACTCAAACATCAGTATTAATTCCTAGCACAGCTATCTACGCTATATTTAGTATTGACTCTCAATCTGGAACACTAACAATTCCTGTTTCTGACGTTATTTCAGAAAACATATTCTCAGACTATTTCCTATACAACAGCTCAACAGAAACCACGTATATTTCTTTCTATGATACTATTAATGGCGTAACCACACTTTTAAATAGTGATGTATATGCTTTAAATTCTCTAAAAACTGTAGAACTTGTAAATGGTACAACAACAGTTGCTGTTGAAAATAGCGGTGGAACATCTCTTCTAACATCCACAACCGTTCCTATTACCACAACTGCATCATATCAAATCATTGATGATAATAGTTCATGGTCTGTAAGCCAAGTGTCAGCACTCCTAACAAACAATTCGAGTGAAAATGCTACAGATTTTACATTCTACAATTCAGGTGGAAACCAACTGACAAATACCTCTATTCCAACATCTATTGATAGTGAAAATTCTATTTCAATACCCAATACTGCTACGCATGCAACCTTTAAGATAGACTCTCAACTTGGAACACTAACAGTCCCTGTTTCTGATATTGCATCATCAAATATTTTCTCAAGTTACTTCCTTTATAATAGTTCAGATACAACTGTAACTGTATCTCTATATGCTACTATCAATGATACTTCTACACTCCTTAATAGCTCTTCTTACAGTTTACTACCACTTGCATCTGTTGAATTGTTAACAGGAACAACTGCTGTTACCGTTAATGATGGTAGCTCAGATGTTATCGTCACAGATTCAATTACAACAACTTCTTCCTATCAAATCATCGATAATAGTGGGACATGGTCACTCGGTACAATCGCAGCATTGCTCATCAATAATTCTGACGAAAGCATGTCTGATCTTAAATTCTATAACTCTGCTGGTATTCAAATTACAGGTATATCTGTTTCGACCACCATTAATGCTAATAGTTCTACACTAATTCCATCAACGGCAACCTATGCGAAGCTCAATATAACGTCACAAAATAATACATTAACCATACCTGTTTCTGATGTTGTTTCATCGAACATTTTCTCTAACTATTTCCTCTACAACAGTTCTACTGTAACGACATATATTTCTTTCTATGACACTATTAATGGATCTACTACACTTCTCAACAATACAGCTTACACTCTACTACCTCTTGCATCTGTAGAGATTGTAAATGGAACAGCTGCAGTTACAGTCAATGATGGAGATTTAAATGTTATTACTCAAGAAACAATTTTAACAACTTTATCCTACCAAATCGTTGATAATAGTAGCTCATGGTCGCTACAAACACTTGATGCCCTTCTAACAAATAATTCAACTGTAGGCATCACGGGACTTACCTTCTACAATGCAAGTGATTCACCGCTAACAGATAGCTCTATTCCTACATTTATTAATGCTCAAACATCTATAACTATTCCAAGCACTGCTACTTACGCAACCTTTGACATAGGCTCTCAAGCTGGAACGATCACTATTCTTGTATCCGATCTTGTATCATCTAATGTTTTCTCTAACTATTTCCTTTATAATAGTTCATCAGAAACAACATATATATCTCTCTACGATACAATTAATGGATCTTCTGCACTTCTAAACAGCTCACCTTTGACTTTAATCCCTAATCAATCTATTGAGCTTGTAACTGGCACATCCTCGGTCACCGTTAATGATGGAACTTCTGATGTCATTACCAACACAAGTACAGAAGGTGCTATCACAACGAGTTCTTCATACAGTATTGTTGATATCAGTGGAACATGGACACTAGAAACTCTAGATGCTCTTCTAACAAATAATTCAACTGAAGATATAACGACTCTTAAATTCTATAACTCAAACACTACTCTTTTAAATACAATCTCTATGGATGCTCAATCATCTATAACGATTCCAAGTAGTGCAACTTACGCTATTTTTGAAGTAGATTCTCAAGCAGGAACACAGACTATTCCAGTATCCGATATTACTTCATCAAATATTTTCTCTAATTATTTCCTCTATAACAGCGCTGATGAATCAGTTACAATTACTTTATCAGGTACTATTAATGGAGTTCAGGGAACTACAATCAATAGCTCTGCTTATACTTTAACAGTGAATGAATCTATCGAAATAATAACAGGTACGCAAAGTGTTAACCTCACGGGTACAACAAATAACTCTCAAGTTATTATTCAAAACAATTCTTCATATAGCGTCACATACAACAATAATATTTGGAACTTAGAACCCCTTAATGCTCTCTTAACAAACAACTCAACTGAAGATATAACGACTCTTATTTTCTATAACTCAAATGATGCTCCTTTAAACACAATACTCATTGATGCTACAAAATCTGTCACTATTCCAAGTACTGCTACTTCAGCTGTATTTAGTATTGAATCGCAATCTGGTACATTAACCATCCCTGTTTCTGATGTTGTGTCGTCGAATGTATTCTCTAACTATTTCCTTTACAACAGCTCTGATGCTGTAACCAACATATCTTTTTATGATACTATCAATGGATTCTCTTTAACTCTTGTTAACAGTAATACCTACACTTTAAACCAACTTGAATCTGTTGAAATTCCAACTGGCACTACGAATATTACCATCAATTCTGAAGGCTCTGATGTTCTTATAGATGACCCAATAACAACAAGTTCATCGTATCAAATTATTGAAGATAGTGGATCATGGTCATTAGAAATTATTGATGCTCTTTTAACAAATAACTCGAGCGAAGAAGTATCGAGCCTTACTTTCTACAATATAAGTGATGTTGCACTAACAGCTGGTTCTACTCCTACATCGATTGATGCTACGAAATCTATCACTATTCCTAGTACTGCTACGTACGTAACATTCAGCCTACCTTCACAGCCTGGCACATTAACCATTTCTGTTTCTGATATTGCATCAACAAATATTGTATCTAATTACTTCCTGTACAACAGCTTAGATACTGTAACGAATATATCTTTTTATGATACAATCAATGGAATACCTTCCACGCTTATCAACAGTAGCACTCGAACTTTAAATCCACTTGAATCAGCTGAAATTCCAACTGGAACAACTTCTATCACTGTTAATGATGGAACATCAAATGTTATTGTAACAGATCCAATCGTAACAAGTTCATCGTATCAAATTATTGATACAAGTGGGACATGGTCATTAAGTGAAATATCAGCACTTCTAACAAATAACTCTAATCAAGATGTTTCTAACCTTACTTTTTATAATGCAAGTGATGTTGGATTAACAGGTGGTTTTGCTTCTACAATCATTAATGCTCAAGATTCAATATTAATTCCAAGTTCTGCTACGTATGCTGTATTCAATATAGGATCACAAGCTGGAACATTAACCATTCCCGTTTCTGATGTTATATCAGCTAATATTTTCTCTAACTTCTTCCTCTATAACAGTTCTACTGTAACGACATATATTTCTTTCTATGACACTATTAATGGTAATTCTACACTTCTCAATAGTGCAGCTTACACTCTACTTCCACTTACATCTGTAGAGATTGTAAGTGGAACAGCTACAGTTACTGTTAATGATGAAAGCTTAAATACACTTACGACGGATTCAATTACAACAAATTCATCGTACAGTATTATTAACAGCAATAGTTCATGGTCTATAGAAGAGTTAGATGCACTTTTAACAAATAATTCTAACCAGTCTGTTTCGTCTCTAACATTTTACAATGCGGGTGGATCTTCGATTTTAAGTTCATCTATACCAACATCAATTGCGGCTGAAAAATCTATATCAATTCCAAATACTGCCACCTATGTAACCTTCAGCATATCTTCACAATCAGGAACACTTACTATTCCTATTTCTGATGCTATATCATCCAATATTTTCTCAAGTTACTTTGTTTATAATAGCTCAACAGCAACTACCGATGTTTCTTTCTATGATACTATCAATGGCCTAACAACACTTCTCAATAGCATTGCTTATAGCCTATCACCTGCTACATCCGTTGAACTTGTAACTGGTACTACTGCAGTCACTGTAATTAATGGAACTACAACCGAAATTAGTGAAGGTGATATTACAACAACTTCATCATACCAAATCGTTGAAGGCACTCCCTGGATCTTAGAAGAGATAGCAGGTCTATTAACAAACAACTCGACTGATGATATTTCTGATCTTAAATTTTATAATACAAGCAGTACTCAGATAACTGGTGGATCTATACCTACTGGAATTACAAATCAACAATCTATCCTAATTCCAAGCACTGCTGCTTATGCAACATTCACAACAACAGCACAAGCTGGAACATTAATAATATCAGTTTCTGATGTTGTTTCATCAGATGTTTTCGAAGATTACTTCATAACAAACAACTCTGGGAATTCAGTTACTATTAATTTCTACGGTACTGTTAACGGAACAATAAACACCTTAATCAATACAGTTACATCAGTAACTGAAAGCCAATATATTCAAATATTAACAAACACCCTAAATATTAGTGCTGTTGCTGGATCAGACACAGTAAATCAGACTATACTGTCAACTGCTTCATACGCTATAAATGACATTAATAATGTTTTAACAATATCAATACCAACCCTCATTAACAATTCTTCAGAAACTGCTACTAACCTTACTTTCTATGATATAAATAGTACTGTAACAAGCCCGGCTACAGATGTAGTTTCCCAACAATCCATTTCAATCGTAGCTGCAGCTACCTATGCAGTTGCTAGCTATTTATTTAATAATGCATCCACAGACCTGACCATTCCGATATCGTTAATTCCATCTTCTAATATTTTCAACAGCCATTATTTAATAAACAATTCTTCTGAAACTGCGACCGTTGTCTTTTATGGTACCGTTAATGGAGTGACAAATACTGCACTCAATGCGGTGATATCACTTGATGCTGGAGAATCAATTCCAATCATAACAAACTCAGTCAATATCACCGTTGTTTCTGGATCTACAACTATAAATCAAACAATAACATCTACCGATCCATATGCTATCAACAATATTGATGGTAATGTAACAGTATCCATACCGTTCTTAACCAATAATTCTACTTCAATAGCTTCTCATCTGACTTTTTATGATACAAATCACACTGCATTAACCTCTCCAGTGGATGTCGAAATCGATAGCAGAATTGCTGTTCCAGCTACATCAATCTATGCAACTGCTGATTATGTATTTAATGGTTCATCAGCGACTTTAACCTTTTCAGTATCACTCATTCCACAATCTGATATATTTGAAGACTTCATACTCATAAACAACACCTCAGAAACTGTTACTGTTACTTCATATGGAACAGTCAATGGAGTAACAAACACAGCTCTCAACACTCCACTAACCCTTGGATCTGGTCAATCTATTCCTGTAATAATAGGTACTTTGAATGTTACTGTCGTTGATGGAACGACTACAGTGATTGATAAAGCTACAATATCATCAGAAAACTCATCTGCCATTAATTACATTGGTGGGATATGGAGAATATCTGTACCAACACTCATTAACAACACCGGTCAATCTGTTACAAACTTCATTTTCTATGACGTTAATGATGCCCCTATAACCTCATTAACTACCCTTGCTATTGATAGTACAATAACAATTCCAGCCACATCTACTTATGCAACAATGGATGTAATTCTTGATGGAATCACAATAAACATATTGCTACCAATAGACCCTTATGCACCATCAACTATTTTTGAAGAGTTCTCATTACTCAATGATTCTACTCAAACACTCGTTGTTACTTTTTACGGAACAGTTAATGGAATAGCTAATATGCCACTGAACAGTCCTGGTATACCAATTATAGCTGGGCAATTTGCTCCTATCATCAGTGGAACATCTAATGTTATAGCTACTGCTGGAAGCATAACTGTTATTAGTGGAACAGAGGGAGATATTGTACCGGAATCTTCATATAAAATAAACCATGATTCAACTGATAATACATGGACAATGTCTCAATTTTCATCAGGAATTACCAATAACTTTAACGGTGATGCTTCCGACTTTATTTTATATAATAGCGAAGACAATCAAATTAGCCTTGCTGTCGATGTTCCAGCTTACACCTCTCTGCAGGTTATTAACACTAATGCTACTTATGCAAAATCTACTTACATATTCACCGATACCACATCAACAGATTTAACTATTCCAGTATCTCCAATTGATCCATCAAACATATTTACTAAATACTCCATAACAAATACGACGACAGAAACAATTGATATCATTTTTTATGGTGTTGTTAATGAAGTAACAGATACTGCTCTTAACACTGCAATTTCAGTTGCCCCAAGTGCATCTATTCCAATTATTGCAAGTGCAGTATATCTTACAGTATCAGCAAATAGCATTATTGTTATTGATACTTCTACAATCATAGATCAACTACCTATGATTGTTTCGTATGATATAGAGTTCAGCAATAACACATGGGCAATAGATCCAACCATATTACGATTGATCAATAGTTCTAATGATCAAGTTACAAGCATCGCTTATTATGATTCATCAAACGCTCTACTTGACTCTGGATCATTTACATCGATTCAACCTTGGGCTGTTATACCAATTCCTGTAGATGCTGTGTCTGTCATTGCTACATATTCAACAAACACCCTGACTCTTCCACTATCTACAACATATTCATCAAAAATATTCACCAACAATCTGTTAATTAATAATGCTATAGAACCTCTTGAAATAACGTTTCATGGTACCGTTAATGGAGTTGCTGATACTGTTCTTAACCAACAACCCGCCCTATTAACAGGTGGTCAACCTATTCGAATTATTAGTGGAGCAAATAAAATTACAGCTACATCTGATGGTGATGTAATTCTTGATAAGCAATCGATAGCATCTACTGGATCATATGAAATACAAAACACACGATCTGCTCTCTTGGAACCATCATCTTCAGCGCTTGGAATTGTTCGTTACTTAGGAGGTACAGTTCCACCAGAAAATCCAACAACCGCTATTGATAATTATGGACAAAGCACGTCACTATTTTCTGAATTTTTATATGTAGATTTTTATGCAAAAACAATCACGAACCCCGCAGCTCGTGATGCAGCCATTACAGCAACTAATAAAGTTATTAATGCGTATGCAGCCAATTATGTTAATCAACCAGACTTTAACTACATTTCTTACTTATATCTCATGAACGAAGATCTTTTAGCAGAGCAAGTAACTTTAATAACAAGATATCCAAATTCAAGCAAAAAAATAAAGAAGTTCTTTTCCTTCTTACGAAAGCGAATTAACACAGTTTAAAGATAGTAAATAGTATTAATATTACAAATCCCCCAATGTGAGAATAGTCACATTGGGGGATTTGTAATATTTTGCTCGTAGATGTATACATTGAGCTGACATTTCAAAACAAATTTACAATACCGGAAGTCAGAAAAGACCATATCCAAAATTGCTTTAAAAAAGACATGTGTGGCGCCTGCCACCCCAGATTCCCCGATGTAATAATAATGGAATCGGGGTGTATGCAATGTTGCAAGTTTAAGAATAGTATTTCTTAATGCTGTTTACTATAGGTTAGTAGTCACCACAAATACCAGCTAAAAGTATATCCCTAAGATCGATATGCTCGAGAAGCTTCGAATTTAAAAACTTAAAGATACTCGATTCTTATGATCAAAAAAAACAAAAGACCTAAAGTAAGATCTTTATAAGTTTCGTCAAAAGGCTTATGTTTAAAGCTTTTAGAGTCAAAATTTGCAAAAAGCAGAGAATAACGTATCTTCATACTTGTAGAAACAGATAGTTTTCAAACTAAAAGGATACTCATGCTACACTTAATAATGAACCCCACGGCACACTTCTCCAAAAAACCAGTTTTTACTTCTGCTCTTATTCTGTCTTCCCTCTGCGCGGTCTACTGCGTCTCAATTATTATGTTTTTATCATTCTGATATCTACCTGTTTTAATAATTTCGATTTCCAATTTTTTTCAATTTTAATTTTTTATAAAAGGTTTTCTCATGAAAGATTCTAAGCAATCTGGAGTATGGACAATTGGTCTTGCTATTTTTTCTATGCTATTTGGCGCTGGTAACATTATTTACCCAATCAAATGTGGTGTGGTTGCAGGTAGCCAAAATATTTTTGGTATAACTGGTTTCATTTTAACTGGTGTCATTCTTCCAATTCTCGGCTTAATTTCTATGATTTTATTCGAAGGTAACTACAAACGATTCTTTAATCGAATTGGTAAAACTCCTGGAGCAATTGCTATTTTATATTGCATGCTTATTGTTGGACCATTAATTGCAATGCCTCGTTGCATAACCGTACCTTTTGAAATGTTAAAACCTTTTATGCCAGGCGTAAGTCTTCCAATATTTAGTATAATGTTCGCTACAATAACATTTTTAATGACCTACAAAGAATCTAAAATTTTATCATTGCTTGGTAATATAATTAGTCCACTTCTCTTAGGATCTTTAGCAATTATTGCAGGAAAAGGTCTATGGCAAGCTGAGAATGTTGTAGAACAAACAATTCCTTCAGCAACAGTGTTTGTAGAACAATTCACTCATGGATTCCAAACACTTGATCTTATTGGTGCACTATTTTTTGCTTACATTGTACTAAGAATTTTAAAATCAAATCGTGAATCATCACAAGTAAAAACCAAAGAACTTGCAATGACAAGTTTAAAAAGTGGACTCCTAGCAGGAATGTTATTAATGCTTGTTTATGTAGCATTTAGCTATATTGGAGCATATTATGGCAACCTAGTAACTGTTGATATGAACGGAGCAGAAATGTTCAGAATCATATCTCTTAATATCTTAAACAAGAATAGTATTATTGTAATTATGCTTGCTGTTTTAATGGCATGTTTATCAACAATTACTGCTCTCGCTGCAGTTTTTTCTGAATACATCCATCATGAATTATTTCATAAAAAAATAAGCTACACAGCATGTTTAGCTTTCACTATGATTGTAACGACTATGATATCAAATTTTGGACTCAGCAATATTTTAAAATATAGCATGCCAATCATTTCAATTGGTTATCCAATTATTACAGCAATTACTTTATGTAACCTTGCTCATTCAGTTTTTGGATTTAAATACATTAAAATGCCCGTTGCTTTAACGGCAATTATCACAACAAGTATGATGTTGTATCTATAAACCAATCAACGTTTCAAAGGGCCATATCTTTCGAGGTATGGCCCTTTTCAGTTCAACTAAATGATAGAACTTAATCTTCAATTATGATATTCTCATACCATATATAAACTTATAATCTATCGAATTCAACAATATGAATCATCTTATTTTCATTGCACATACAGCACTTATTAGTGGACTTACTATTGTATTTGGTCGTATGGGCCAGGCTGCGTTAACGAGCTATATTTCATTATTATTTGTTCTTGCGAATATTTTTGTAATCAAACAAATGGAACTTTTTAGTTTTTCTGTTACCTGTGCTGATGCCTACATTATCGGTGTTAGCTTTGGTATTAATTTGCTACAAGAAACTTGGGGTAAAAAAGCAGCTCAACAAGGAATCTTTATCAGCTTTGGATGTTCATTATTTTATTTAATAATGGGATACTTTCATTTATGGTATATTCCAGCACCACACGATACCAGCCATATCCACTTTGCTTACCTTCTCACAAACACCTTACGTATCATCATGGCATCATTCGCATCGTACCTTATCGTCCAATTTGCTGATACCTTGTTGTACGCTTACTTAAAAAAAGTAACTGATGGTAAATATTTCGTAATCAGAAATTATATTTCGATGTTTTCATCACAACTGTTCGATACAATCATGTTTAGCGGTTTAGGGCTTTACGGCATTGTTCATAACCTTACAGATATTATGGTTGTCAGCTACGCTATCAAAGTTGTAGCAATTCTTTTAAGTACACCCTTTATCTACTATGCAAAAAAAATTGTTAAAAAGACTTAATTTCAATATAAAACTAAGTCTTTCCAACAATCTATTTATAATTCTTTATTAAGCTTCAGTAGGAACCTGAGACGTATTAATAGGCTGTTTTGCAGTTTTTGCACTCGGATTAAACATTCTTGAAGCTCTGCTTGGTAAGGCAACACCATCAGTTCTCATAAAGCTGAATGCTTTACTCGGCGACCGAAGAAACTCACTGGTATAACGAGCACCACTTTTAGCTCCATGGAAGCCACCAATCACACCGCCAGCCGTACCTCCTACTAATACAACTCCTGCAGCAACTGGTGGAGAAATCATTAAAGCTGGTCCTCCATGGCCTACTGCAACTACAGCCCCTGCGACTACTCCTCCTGCCGTACCTACAAAAGCTCCTCCTGTTGCACCTACACCAATAACTGGAGTTATCAATATTACTTGTACAGAATTCGATACAAATTTCCCAATTTGCTGACTTGAAGCACCTTCCTGTTTCATTTTTTGAACACTTTTTATGATGTTATTAATCTTTGTATTCAATAAACCTACATCTTTAGTAAAATTAATCTTACCACTATCTAATTTTCTTGCCTTAAACCATGCTTTTGTCACAGGTTGCGTAATATAAGTTGAACAAGTTCTTGAAAAGCCAACTGCACTATCAACCCTACTTAACTTTGACATAAAACTCGTGGCTACAGAATCTGCAAACTGCTTCGCCCTGGCCGTATTTTTTTTAACCGCTAAATATTGGTTACCGCTCGAAGAATTGCTCCTACTCAAATTCAAACTTCTCACACTTGTCTCTCGAGTAAGTTTTTTAGATGAATTCTTACCACTTTTCATGTTTAAGCCGGTTGAACCTTCAAACGCTTTAGAAGCTGTAATCACCTTTGGTTCATACACTATTTTTTGTCCTCGCCAATTCCTTGCTGCTTTATAACTTGTATTCCCAGTAACCGATTTGTTTTTTCTAGTCATATATTCTTTAGGAGGCGATGATTTAGAAGCATTTTTTTTACCATTTAAACCAAACATTGATCTAAATGTTCGTTTCGGAGCTACTGCTGATTTACCCATCATTGCCATTGCACACTGATCATTCAATAAGATAACTAATGCAAATAAAGCTATATTCCATCTCAACTTTTTTTGTGATTGTTTTTCAACATTACCGACCATAACCATTCCCCCTTAAAAAAAATTAATATGATATAAATATGTTACCTTTTTATGCAGTTCGAATTCAATGATTCATAAAAGCAGCTCAATAAGTTGATAGATCAACAACAACAACAACTGACATAGTCAATTTCTCAAAAAAAACGTATCACTTTTCTATATAGCCACAAACAAAACTTAAAACTATTGAAATCAAACATTATTAATTAGTATAATTATTTCATATAGAATTACTCATAGTGAGTAGTTCAAAAATTTTCACCTAAAAAAGGAAGAAGTCATATGAAAAATAATATAAAAATGCTTGCTACGGCAATGTTGTTTGCGATTTTAGGAACAAGCTTTGTAGAAGCTAATACCCTTCATGTACAAAACACAACCGACACTCCAGTTTGGGTACATTTAAAAGCTCGTCATAAAAACAAAAGGAAAAGAACTCGACATAACGAAGGAACTTTCAAGCTAGAAAAGTCTGGAACTACTGATGATCGTCATGCATGGAACTATTCTAGTAAAAGAGTTAGAGCTGGTGAAAGTCTACAAAATATGGATGTCTACAACTATGATCCATCACAACCAATACCTACAGAAGATGGAATAAAAACAAAAATTAACCAGCGTTCGTTAAGAATAGCAGCAAAAGACAACTTTATAACAATCGTAAATACTTCAAATCATTATAAAATCATGCCAGAAAATAATTACCTATCACAAGATCAATTAACTGAAAAAAGACAAACTTCTTGGTCTGGTTACTATTCTTTTTTAAAAAGACCACCATTAGGAGAGATTAAAATTCCACGATTTCCAAAAATAGCTCCAGAAGAAAAATTCTCAAAGATCAATCTTTCTTATTATTCTGATGCTGCAGCTTCACCTACTAATAAAATTTCAGATATCAACATCGGAATTAATGGTGTAGCTACAATTCCAACAGGTGCAAAGAGTCTTAAAGTTCTTAACGTTGGATAAAAAATCCAATCACAACTTATCCAGCTGTTACACATAGCTCAATAAGTTAATCAAATTAAGAAAGAGTGGAGATGTATTATACATCTCCACTCTTTCTTAATTTATCTACAAATTTTGTTAAATTAATAACCCTGCTATTAAAGCGGAAGTTAAATTTGCAAGTGTTGCAGCAAATAATGCACGAACACCAAGCTCACTCAACCATACTCGTTTCTCTGGAACTAAAACTCCAATACCTCCAATTTGAATACCAATACATGAAAAGTTTGCAAAACTACACAATGCATAGGTCAAAATTGCTTGTGTACGAATTGATAATGGCATTGTAACCATAGAACTCAATGCAATAAATTCATTTGCTGTAATTTTCATTCCAAGTAAATTACCAACATTTAATGCATCTTGTCCAACAAAACCCATTAAATAAGCAATTGGTGAGAACATGTATGAAAAAATTAAGTTTAAATCTAGTGCTGGTAAAACATAAGTACAACCAACCAGCGGTAAAATATAATTTCCTGACATCGAAACACAACCAAGTAATGCATTAACTAAAGCAATAAGCCCTAAGAATGAAACCAACATTGCTCCAACGTTTAACGCTAAATACATGCCATCTGTTGTTCCTGATGAGATTGCATCCAATACATTAGCAGAACTGCTAACAACTTCTGCCTGAGCTTTATCATCCATCTTCGAAACTTCTGTTTCTGGATATAAAATTTTTGACATCACAATGCTGCCAGGGATTGCCATAACACTCGAAGCTAACATGTGCATTGATGGAACACCCATCGATGCGTACACCGCAAGTAAGGCGCCACTAACCGTAGCAAATCCACTTGTCATCACAACCATGATCTCTGAACGAGTCATACCTTTTAAATAATGCTTAATTAATAATGGAGCTTCTGTTTGACCTAAAAAACTGTTTGCAACAGCACACAATGTTTCTGCACCAGATGTACCTAAAATTGGGCGAATCACAAAAGTTAAACCTGATACAAGTTTTTGAATAATACCAAGATAAAACATCAATGATGTAAATGCTCCAAAGAAAACAATAATTGGTAATACGCGAATAGCAAATACAACGCCCCAAGGACCAGTAGGATCAGCTAATCGACCAAATACAAAATTAATACCAACTTCGGCAAAACCATACAAATTACTAATTCCAGAAGAAATAGAATGGAATATCGTAAATCCGATGCCTGTTTTTAAAATAAATACAGCTAAAGCAGCTTGTAACAACAAACCATTTATAACTAATTTACGATCAATTTTAGAACGGTTATTTGAAAATAAGTATGCTAGAACAACAAGTACAGCAATACCTATCACATTCATATAACGGTTGTATTCCATAAAATATGCCAACATGAACGTACCTTTATTCAAAAGAAAATAAAAAAAATAAATAGATGAAAAACCTATTAAATAGGCTCTAATAAGGATGATTTAGATTGTCGATTTTGACGATCTAACATCTGTAAAGCTTTTACAATTTCATCTAATTCACCAAGCATAACCATATCAAGCTTCTTTAATGTTAAATTAGCTTGATGATCTGTTACTCGGTTTTGAGGATAATTGTAAGTTCTAATTTTTTCAGAACGATCGCCTGAACCAATAAGCTTTTTACGATCTCTACTTTGCTCTTGTTGCAATTTTTCTTGCTGAGCAGCTAAGATTCTTGATCTTAAAACTTTCAATGCACTTGCTTTATTTTTGTGCTGAGATCGCTCATCCTGACAAGAAACTACTGTTCCTGTAGGAAGGTGCGTAATACGAACCGCAGAATCTGTTGTATTAACGTGCTGTCCTCCAGCACCACTTGAACGGAAGAAGTCCATGCGTAAGTCAGAATCTTGAATAACAAGATCAACCTCTTTTGCTTCAGGAAGCGCTACAACCGTAGCGGTTGAAGTATGAACTCGACCTTGTGTTTCTGTTGCAGGAACACGTTGAACACGGTGAACACCAGATTCACGACGTAAAGCTCCAAAAACATTCTTACCAGAAATATTAACGATTACCTCTTTAAGTCCACCAATATCAGTGAAACTTTCAGCAATCGTTTCCACACGCCATCCACGATGAGAAGCATAGTGGCCATACATTTTAAGTAAATCAGCTGAAAACAAGGCTGCTTCTTGTCCACCAGCTCCAGCTCTGATCTCTAAAATAACTGATCGATCAGCTAATTCTTCTGCTGGATATAGCAAATCATCAAGCTCACTTTCAAGCGCAACCAAAGTGAGCTCTAAATCTTTAACTTCTTCAGCAAACATTTCTGCCATTTCAGCATCTGTTGTTTGCTTCTCTTGATCTTTTGATGCGGTAATCATCTCTTTTGTTTGATCGATTTCACCCTTTTTCCCCAAAACTGAAGAAATAAGAGATAATTTCTTTTGAACTTTTACACGTCGAGAACTTTCAAGACCTTGTGATACAATTTCTTGATTTAACTGTTCATAAACTTGTTGTAATTCGTCCCATTGATCAAACATTGATGTTCCTTATGCAAAAGATCTAGATCTTAAAAAACTATTTCTTTGCGCCATATTTTTTATTAAATTTGTCAATTCTACCAGCAGCATCAATAAACTTCTGCTGACCTGTAAAGAATGGATGACATTTTGAACATAATGTGCAGCTAATATCTGCTAACACTGACTTAGTCGTAAAGCTATTACCACAAGTACAATGTGCATTTATAATATTAACTTCAGGATGGATACCCTTTTTCATGAAAAACCCTTTATAAAACTATCAAAATCACAATTATCATTATGTATTAAGTATTAAGCAAAATCACAATTTTGTCAAAATGAAAAGATATATAGTAATAGAATGTTTCATATTTTCAGAAACTTCAAAAGGTCAAAGAGTTTATCTCTTAACAAACACTCCCGCCCTAAAACCTCAATGAATACATTATCTATTAACTATAACAAGTAACATAAAACCTCGATACATCACACACACCACGATTTCACGAGCATAACATCCGTCAAAACAAGATAACAAGTGCCACAGATAGCGGCTAATAGCGATTTTCTATACCAATGCTAGAAAAACAAATAGGCCAATGACTCTGTATAAACAAAGTCATTGGCCTATAAAATATAAATTGATAAATTATGCAAAAATACCTGCATCCTTAGCTCGTTCCATTGCAACGTTAACGTTGTTAGCACCAGGACTTAGTTTATATGGATATATCAATTGACCTTGTTCATTGCGAATAAACTCACCTTTTTTATCACGTAATGGAGGATCAATTTTATAATTAACACACGAAGGATTAGATGACCCAATCGTTTTCAATCGATTAAAGTGTGTCGCATAAATAAATTGAATTCCTGAATATGATGCAATATTATCGATAAACTTGTATGCACACTCGGCTCCATCTTCACCATTCGTACCAGTAAACAACTCATCAAAAGCAAAGAAGAACTTCTCATCTTTATCTAATGATTTAATTTGAGTTAAAATATCTTGAGCTTGCTTAAGCTCTGAAGCGAATCGAGATTTACCATTCAAAATATCATCAGAAACATTAAGGTATGAATTAATCACATCAAATTTCGTCATCTTAAACTCTGATGCTGCTGCAATACCAAATGTTTGAGACAGAACAATGTTTTGTAAAATAGCACGTATGACGGTTGTTTTACCACCCTCATTAGGACCAGTAAGAATGATATTTCTATTTTCTGTAAAATCATTCGTAACAACATCATCACCTGTTACCAACATATTCCAAAACTCTTTTGCTTCAACTTTCGTTTTATCTCCATCTATAAACTGTGTAAAACAAAATTTATGATTTTTGTTGTGCTCTAAGTTTACCATCTTCCTTGCAATCGCTACATACGCATCAATTTCTGCTATCGATGCATACACTGGAGACAAGTTATGATCTTGCTCATAAACTTCATACATAAATGGATAAACCGCTGGTGTTAAGACGAAAGCTGTATCCTTGTTTTTATAACGGTCAATATTTAAATCATCAAGTAGCTTCACTCCATCTTTAGATCGAATAGAACTTACCTTAAATTGATGTTCAACTTTAAATTCTCGACACAACTTTTCAATTTGTTGTGAAATATCAATCAATTGATTTAATGAATACAACGAATCGCGAATAGATATAGCATCCCAATGATTTTCCCACATTTTACGTCCAACGTTATAAGTAGAAATCGATCCAAGAATCAGATAAAGCAAAGCTGTATCACTCTTATTAGTTTGTTCATCATTAAAAAAATAACCTAAACCAAGGGTTCCAATTATACTCGGTATCATCATTTCTGCCATAGGCCGATTCCAACCTTCGCTCCAAGTGTCATATTGCGCTTTAGCCCTGAATGGATACTCAACAAGATTAACTAAACTATTCCATTGTGAATGTGTTTGATAGTAAGGATTTCTATTTAACGAATGTAACACATAGGAGATAGGATTATTACCAGGTGTTACCACAATTCGTTTTCTCATAAATGCCATAACATTTTTTTCATGTTCAACAGCCTGCTGTATTAAGTCTTCAAATTTATCCAACATTTTTGGATTATCAATTAAAGTATGAAGAATCTGTTGGCGATCTTTAATGATAGAGCTTTGATCCTTCGGACCAATCACTTTGTTCAATCCATAAAGTAAAAATGCTCTACCCATCAAAGTTTTTGCACCAAGACGATCTGCTATTTCTTTTAAATTCAAATCTTGAGATAAGTTATCAGTTTTTGCAAAGACAGTTTCTTTGTCTGCTCGACTGATTCCACCAGGACCTCTATACATAACTTCAAAAACACGGTTTTTGCCTTTGTCGTAATCGACTGAATCAAATTGCGTAGATGCAAAATTAAGCTGGAAAAACATCACTAAAAACAATGATTTCTTAGCTATCGCTATAACGTGTAGATTGATTTTCATTTTTATCCCCTTAGTTAGCCCTTATAAATTCATCACAATCACAATCAACACCTTTAACAAAATTGATTGTAACCAAACGAACGAAATTCATACTGAAATAATTTTAACAGTTTTCATAGGGCAAAGTATACACTTTCTACAAACATTTCGCACAAAAAGAAAAGATGCATGATTTAATTACCATATCAGCAACTAAATCATGCATCTTAAAAATCTAATATTCACCCATCCAACCACTAAAACAATTATAGCATTTGAACAATAAACAACAAAAGGGTAACCGCAAATTAAAGTTCAACAATAACTTTAACTGTCACTCAATTAATTCGACCTCACCCATTTATCATACATTCGAACGACTGAACGTTTATCTGTTGGTAATTGCTTTTTGTCCATACCAACCCATCGCAACTCTTTCGATTCTCTATTTTTTACAAATTGCTCATCACTCACAACTCGTAAAATAAATCGAACATCAAAATGCTCATGTCCCTGCTCTTTAGAATTTGCAGGAATTGCATGAATATCAATATCAAAAACCTCTGGACTCATAGGCTCAATGCCTAAAATTCCAGATTCTTCTTGCGCTTCTTTTATTGCAACTGCAAGTAAATCTGTATCTCCATCTGCATGCCCACCTAACTGTACCCATAAATCTAACTTTGCATGATGCATTAACAGCGCGTGAGATCCATCTTTACTGACAAGCCAGGCCGATGCTGTAAAATGACCTTTTTTCAATGAACGATCAAATGCATCTTCATGTTCATCTAAAAAAGAAAGCATTCTTTCTTTATAAACAACCTCTTCTGACGTTGGTTCATACTTTTGTAACAGATGGCCTAATTGGGCTCTATGCATAACTACTCCTTTAAAAAAAACCTGCAAACCCAATCGTTGCATATAGCTTTCATGGATTTGCAGGTAAAATTTAGTTCTTCAGATAGAGATTACTCGCTATCTTCCATATCTTCTTCTTCATCATCAAAGTCATAATCTTCTTCATCTTCAAAATCATCATCTGCTGAAATATCTTCTTCATTAACAGAACCTTCTGGTAATGATAAATAAATATTAAAGTAATAATCATTTTCTTCACTAAAATGCTGATCATAAACTTCAAAATCAGTTACAAAAGCACGATCAATATCCATATCCCAGATACCTTCCCATGCTGCAAGTAATGAATCTGGATATTCTCCAAAGACTTCCAACTTTGCATAAATTCCTTGAGCAAGTTCTTTACAAACCATGCCTTCAGGAATCGAATCACCACTGCTTACAATACAACCAATGATGTAAGTATAAGGCTTTGTATGATCTTCATCATATTCCATGTAAGCACATACAATATCATCATTCACACAATTTGGAATTTTCTCTTGCCAGTCATCCTGAAAAGTTGAGCAAATCTCAGGAATATCTGTCATCGCTTTTTCATTATCAGTACGAACCGCTAATCCAATAATAAATTGTTTTGGCTTACGTACTATTTCGTAATCAATAGTATCCATGTCCATAACATACCCCTTAATAAATCTTAAATATAAAAATACTAATCAAAGCTATCTTAAATATACCAAAACATAGAAAAAAGATGAATCAAATTCAGTAAATCAATATTCAAAAAAATAGAAAATCATCTTTTTTTTGATTTAATACTATCAACTTGTTATTCTAGTTGATAAAAAATGACATATAGTAAACTACTTCAGCATACACCTATGAAAGCACGTAATAACAAAATGTCTCTAATACTCTTTTTACTGCTTTTATCAATAAAAACATATTGTTCTTTCCCAGAAGAATCTTTCAACACTCCAACAAAAAAGTCTCCAATTTCTTATTGCCCCTATCAAAGCATTAACAATAGCCCTCCTAAAGAGCAAACGATAAGACATAATTTTTCTCCAGATCAAGATAATGATATCGACAAAAAAATTGATAATTGGCTGCAAGCAGATATTAGAAAAAAATATGAAAATTTAGAAAGAAGATGTGAACAAAATTCTCATGATGATCAAATTTGTGACATTAAAGATCTTGATGATGCTTGTGAAAATTACATATGGGATCAAAAATTACGACGTCTTACTAATCCACAAATAAATCAAATTGTGTTACCAAACAGCATAATAAATACAAAAGATAATTTGACGATGCTACATATGCTCAGCGCATATGGATCTGTTCATACGATATTACTTCTCTTACAAAATGAAGATATAGACATCAATGTTCATACAAACGAAGGACGTAGCCCATTAGATTACGCCGGTTGCAAAGCCTGTGATATTAATAATCACAAAAAAGATCTTACTGTTCGAGCACTATTACAACAAGAAGAACCCCTCCTTCCTTCAGCACAAACCCCTAGATTAATTAAGTCTTCATTCTTTTATGCTGTACAAGAACAAAATGAAGAAGTTATTAATATGATTATTGATTCAGAATTTGAACCCAGTGCAAAGAACACATCCGAAAGAAAAAACAAAAAAACTTTGAATTCTGTAAACAAATTTAAAAAGATCCCAAGATCAACTATTGAACTTAAAAACACACCGATTGCATCTCATAAACTAGGATGTAACAATCATAGACCACATCACAATACAATCGCTGAAGAAGTATGCCATAATACAACTCGACAAAGCCTGAATAACCAAAAAAAATTACAAGTTCATAAGGAAAAATTAATTAAGGAGGTAGAGATAATAGCACGAGCCTTAAAAGAAGTTGAGATGATATCTCGATCTAAGAAATAATTTATATTATTTCAAAAGCCTCTGCCATTGAAATGAAATATTCTAATGCATCTTCTTGACCATCCTGTTCAGAATAGCAAGCAGCCAAAACAGCTTGTACAAATGACCAGTCAATTAACCTTTGTTTATCAAAGTTCAACAATTCACTTACAACATCAAACCTATTTTCAATAAATTGCAGGAAATTTTGCTGCTGTAGCAATGTAAACATTGGATTACACATAAATATTCCAACTTCATACTCCAACTCCCCAACAACTGCCTGTGGGTCGATTATCACCCATTCATCACCACGCTGCAATATATTTTCATGATGCAAGTCTCCATGCAAAAGATACATCTGTCCTTGAGTCTGTACAAGTCGATCTGATATTTTTCGAGACTTATCTAATAATCGATTTGGAATTTTATTCGACTGAAATCGATGGAGTAAATCTAATCGCTGTGCAACCGTCTTAAATTTGTTCAACTCAAAACGATTTTCACCTTCATGCAATTTTTTCACAACATCAGCAAAAATTCTAATTGCCTTTTCTTCCTGCCCCCCTAAAAAGAGATCCTTCAAACTCATCCCAGGTTGAATAGATTCAAGAAGTAATCCATTTTTTTCTTCATCGAAATTAATGAGTTTCACGCAGTTTGAACCTTGAAAAATTTGTAACGCTTGTTGTTCAAGTTTTATTACATTTTTTGATCCAACCTTCAAAGCTACGTCCGACTTATACCTTTGACTATAAACAATAGCCACATAATTATTTGTTGCTGAAGTTCGTATAAAAGGTCGAATATCAACCAATTGCCATTCTGTAACTAAGTACTGAATCCCATCATTAATATTTTCCATCTACCAGCCAAATTCACTGAACTGCTTATTTTGCCCCATCATATCAATTGCTTGCTTATGAGAGTAAACTATATTTTCAGGTAAATTATCAAGATCAAACCACCTAAGACCATCACACTTTTCTGGTTCCATAACTGTAGGTTCTCCAGTCCAATGATCCGCTTGAAAAAAGAATGCTATATACTCTTTGTCAAACTTCGACCTCACGTGTAAAGTATGAACAAATTTCAAATCTTTTTCTTGTAAAATAATGCCGAGCTCTTCATGAGATTCACGAATAGTTGCACCAGTAATTGTCTCTGATCCATCAACCCCTCCACCAGGAAATGCTTGATAACCTCCAAGAATAACCGACTCGCTGCGCTGCATGAGTAAAACTTGATTACCCTTACGCAAAATAATTGCACAATAGATTGGCATTTCAAATCGTTTTGTATTCATAGTGTTGCTCCCAACTAAGGTCCTCAATGTAAATATTAAACATGGTATACTACATTTCATCAGTGGAATCATACAGTTATAACAACTAATTTAAAATTAAACCAAAAAAAACAGGATCTATTACATCCTGTTTTCTATTTTCTAAACTTATTTTTTATTATTTTTGATGAAATCTAAAATTTTAATAGCCCCTTCATCCGAACTATACTGAGACGTATCAATCCACAAATCATAATCATTTCCAACATGAACTGTATCATAATGACTACCTGAATGCCCAACAGGACTTGTGCTTCGAGATTTCTCCCGAGCCTGTAAAACATTTAATGGTAAATTTGCACCAACAAAATAAACCGGACAACCCTGCAACTGATAAAGAAGATCTTTCATCCATGCTTGTTCATACATAATGTAATCGACAACTAGATTGTTACCTGACTTTGCATACGCCGCAATAGCCTTATTCATCCCCTTAACAAGGTTCTGTCCTTGAGGTCCGACATGTAAGTGAACTAAATTATCTTCTATCGTCACAGATCGTAAAGTATCACCAAAATCAGTTTCTGTTTTCACACCAAGTTTTCCATGTTCATCAGGAAATAAATCATTGAAAAAAGAATCAATTCCTACACTCAAGTAGGGAATCGGCGCTAAACGTTGAACACTTTTCTGCAGACTAGTTTTTCCTGCTGCAGATGGTCCGTTAATAATAATGACTATTCCACTGTCAGGACAATTTACTTTACTGAAACAATATTGATATGCAAAAAAAGTAACAATCACAACAATGACTGTTAATAAAAATTTATAAAACATATTCACCTATTTTTTGGCTATTGAATCAAAGTCACTCGTGCTATGAAAGCTGCCATGACAACGACCTAAATCTTGTTTTTCTGTATTATTATAAAGACTGATATCAGCACAAAGCCCAAATGCAGAGCAACCACAACCCGTAATAGCTGTTACTGGATTACCCATAACACAACACCCAATTGCACAAAGAGTACAGCCATTAAAACAAGTAACAGATTTTTTGACTTCATCCGGCAATGGTCTTCCACATGGTCTTATCGAATGCGCTGATCTAACAGCAGCCCGTGTAGTTTCACAACCAACAATACAACAAGTTCCAACTAATCGAACTACGTCAACCTGATTAGAACTCATTGATAAAGTCTGAGCTCCCGAACATAACAATAAAGACATTAACAACATTTTTTTCATAAGAACCTTCCTCAAACACTTTCAGAATAAAACAATCATATTCAACAAACAATATCATTTAATGTGATTGAACACAAAAACAAAATTGAAACTTATTTTTAAAGCATTACTTTCATCGCAATTATAACGACTACTGATATTATCCATGGCAGAGCCAAATATAAAGACTCCTTCATCACAACTCCTTTACCACTATCAGTTACAAATTTATAAAAAAATGAACACGATTTTCACCAACTCAACCGCTAATTACTAATCTTCTTTTTCTATCATAAAACTAAAAACTGTACGGCCTGCTATTGTATCCTTTGGTCTAAATACAACTGAATTTCCAACTTGTCTATCACACGAAGAGGGCAGAGGATACCCCTCTTCAATCAGCATATTACTCGTAACCGAACCCACCCATCCTTCACCATGCAAGTCGAGTTTTATCAGCGAGTCAACATAGTCTTTACAGTCTCTTTCTGAAGCTACACGCTGTACATACTGCATCATTCTGATGCAATCTTGAGAATAACCGTCTACATCGTTTTGATGCCTCTCAGCCTTAGTATGATTTTCACCATTCCTACATGTAAGACAACTTGAATATTCTTCATTCTCTATAGAATCACCTACACGATAGAAACAATTACACAACTGACCCTCATACTTTACTGGCTTTGTCACGACTATGGGTTTATTTAACTGACCTTCCATTGCAGAAACTTGAACCACTGAGCACAATAATATAAATGCTAATAATGTTTTATTCATAACGACTCCTATCAATAAATTTAAAAATTGAATACAAAAAAAATAGGTGAACACAAGGTTCACCTATTTAAAATTCTATACTCAAAAACTAATTACTTAGCTTCTGCTGCTTTTTTTGCTGTATTGATTTTTTTTGCTAAACGAGAGATTTTACGAGATGCTGTATTTTTATGCAATAATCTCTTGCCTGTTGATCGAGCAATCTTAGCTTGAGCATCATTGAATAAAGCTTCAATGTTGTTCATCTCTGATGACTCAATTGCTGTCAAAACTTTCTTCGATGCAGTTTTAATTGCTGAACGACGAGCACAATTTTTCATGCGACGTTTTTCATTCTGAAGAATACACTTTTTTGCTGATTTACTATTAGCCATGGAATCTTACCTTAAATTACTTTTGTTATTTTACCAGCTTTAACACATTTAGTGCAAACCTTACCACGCTCAACAATAACCTTTGGGCTTGACACACGAATAAAACGCATTGTGTGTACATTAGGATAAACCCAACGCTTAGTTTTATTATTTGCGTGACTTACATTATTAGCGACCTGTGGTCGTTTATCGCAAACTGAACAAATTCTTGCCATTTATTAACCTTACTATCAATAATAATTTCTACTTATATTAAGTTTACTACAATGAAAATTAATTACAAATTTTGACTTCAAGAATTATGGTAATAACAGACTGTTTCCAGCTTTTAACGTTCCATAACCATTTTGTTCCTTAGATTCATCATACAGACAAATTAGTCCGCCTGACTCCTGAATAAGCAGCATACCTGCAGCTATATCCCACCAAGGAATGTTTCTAAAAATCAACAAATCAATACTTCCAGTCGCTAAATATATAGCATCAATACCAGCAGACCCAAAATATCTTCTTGAAATTTGTATATTATTTTCTTTCAATTTCATCTTAATTTGCCTTACATCAACCTCTGAACACACAATCACTGCTGATTCATGCTCTATTACTCGATCGGCAAATTTTATTTTCTGCATTCCATTCAACCATAAACCTTTACCTTTTTCAGCATAATAAAGCTCTTTGGTTACAGGTTGATAAATTGCAGATACAATCGGTTCATTTTTATAAGTCAGTGCAACCATAATACAAAAATGAGGAATTCCTTTTACAAAGTTTCTAGTTCCATCCAAAGGATCAATCACCCACATAAAATCAGACTTGGATTCCAAGTTATCTGACTCTTCAGCAATAAACCCTGCTTGAGAAACTATTTTCGAAAGCTCTTGCTTCAAAAAATTCTCATTTTCAATATCAACAGTCGTCACTAAACTACAACCATTTTTTTCAAATACTTTATAATCACCACGAAACTTTTGCATTACCAATTGACCAGACCGAATCATAACATCTTGTAACTGATCAAAATATTGCATATTTTTCATACTAAACCAGCTTAACAGCCTCTGGCATTTCCATACCTAAAGCTTCATAAATTTCAGCTGCATCAACAACTTCTTTAACTAGAAGCATTTGTGCAATAATCTCTAATTTATCACGGTTATCAACAAGCATTTTATATGCTCGATGATATTGCTCTTCTAATATTTTTGCAACTTCAACATCAATTTTTGTCTTTGTTTCGTTTGACATATATGCAGAATCATAAATAGCAAAACCCAAAGCATCACTCATACCAAAACGAGAAACCATGTTGAATGCACGATTAGTTGCTTGACTAAAATCGCTACTTGCTCCAGAAGTCATAACATCACAAACTAACATTTCTGCAGCTCGGCCACCCATACACATAGCAATAAATGCTAAATGCTCTTCTTTGCTATCATCATGTTTTTCTCTAGTAGGAAGATACATAGTAACACCTAATGACCCACCAGACCTAGGAGTAATTGTAACTTTATGTAATGGATGAGCTAAATCACCAACTAAAATATTAATAAGTGCATGACCACCTTCATGGTATGCTGTCATTTTTTTCTCTTTATCAGTCATGATAAGAGTTTTTGACAATTTACCCATAGTTTTATCATCACGAGCTTCATTAAATTGTAACATCGTAACTTTTTCTAAGCCTGCCTTAATTGCAAGAATAGCCGCTGTATTAATAAAGTTTGCTAAGTCAGCACCAGTATACCCAATGGTTATAAGAGCTAATTTATGTACATCAATGTCTGAACCTGTTTTAACTTTTTTCAAATGAACATTTAAAATTGCTTCTCGAGAAATTAAATCAGGAATTGGAACATTAACAATACGATCGAAACGACCCGGACGAAGTAATGCTTTATCTAAAACATCTGCTCTGTTTGTTGCAGCCATAACAATGATCGGCTCTTCATTTACTTCAAAGCCATCCATTTCTGTAAGTAACTGGTTTAGAGTTTGCTCGCGCTCATCACTACCACCATTACCACTACCACTACGCTGACGACCTACAGCATCAATTTCATCAATAAATACAATACATGGAGCATTGCGTTTTGCTTGAGCAAATAAATCACGAACTCGTGAAGCACCAACACCAACAAAAACTTCTACGAAGTCAGATCCACTTACTGTAATAAAAGGACATCCAGCTTCTCCTGCAACAGCACGAGCAAGTAATGTTTTACCTGTACCTGGACTACCTTGTAATAAAACACCACGAGGAATTGTCGCACCAATTTTACGATATTTGCCTGGATTTTTTAAGAAATCTACAACATCCATCAATTCTTCTTTAGCTTCATGAGCTCCCGCTACCGCAGTAAACTTTTCCTTGATGCTATTTGGCATAAAGATCTTAGCACGACTTTTTCCCATATTGAAAAGTCCGCCACCTTGACCACTATTGCTCTTACCTTGCTTGTTAATATACCAAGCTGAAGCAAAACCAAGAATTAATAAAATTGAAATCAATAATAAAATATACCAGAAATTAGACGCTAAACCTGGAGTTGTAATAGCATAGTCAACATCATGTTTTTCAAAAAGATCAAAATCTGTATCTCTTTGTGCAACAGTTGCTTGGAACTTTTGATCATTTGCAAGAACACCGTCAACCTGAGGGCCATTGATAGCAACAGACTTAACTTCTCCCGTACGAACCTTACCAAGAAACTCTTTATACGTTAGATCACTCATATTACGGGCATAGTCAGTTAATTGCGTAAGAAGGAACAACAATCCAACCATAATAACAATGCCAATTAAAAGAGCTTTCGGACCACCCGGAAATGGGGGTTTTTTTAATGGTTTTTTTGCCATAGTCTATGCAACCTTTTCTACTAAATTAAAGTTGTTAATATCTTTTTGTATTTTGTATAGAGCAAGACAAAGAATACATTCTTTTTAAAATATATCCTATAAAAATGACCTACGATTAATTAATTATAATAAAATTAAAATAATCTGTCGATAACCTTTATAACAAAGAAAAATAACCTTGCCAAATATAAAGGTAAAGTTTTTATTTTTTATAATTTTATGATCAAATCAAAAGTATTTTAATGCCCAACTTACTATTACCTATTTCCTACTAATCTACAAACTTAATGTTTGAACAAGCATATTGAGTGTCAAAGCTATCAATAGTACTCTTCTTTAATGATTGTTGCACAGGTAACATAACATCATTTACAAAATGAAACATTTTACCTACATCAGGAAAGCCTGTGCGTTCTTTAAATGGAAATTGTATGGTCAAAGCAATAATCTCACTATTATTCTTACTTTCTAAATACTCATCAATTGAAATTATTTGTGATCTCATTTCCCCGAATCTATCACATAAAGGCGGATTTTCAATAATAATTGTATTACCCAAGGTAAACATAACATCTGTTACATCTTCCCAAGAATCTATAAAATGAATAATATTAAGACCTAACACTACATCAAAATGTTCTTCTTTAGCTAAAAATTTCAAATCCTCTAATGAAGCTTCTTTTTTAAAATGAACAATGCCACGAACCTCATCATTAAGTCGACAAACATCTGTAAGTAACTCAGAAGGATCTACAAGGACGCAAATTGCATCAAAATCTTGAGCTATACGTAAACTAAAGTATCCGCTATTAGCACCGAGGTCTAAAACTTTAACTGGTCTATTTTCATATGGTTGTAATGCTTTTTTTATAGCTTCATAGCGTGAAGCACAATCAGGACCTTTGCCCTGTTTTAGAAGGTCGCCATTTATAAGAACATCTTGATACGAACAATATTTCTCATGAGAAAATTTTTCTAGTATCTCTTCCCTCGAAATGCTTTGTAAACTACATACAGTAACTAGCAATAAAAATAAAATACTTTTCTTCATACAAATCATTCCATTCATAATTATTTTAATAATCAATCGCTCTCTAATTATAATAAAGTTTAAAAAAACTGTCGAAAGCCCCTGTCTCTTTTGTAAAAAAAGAACACTTTCGAGCAATGATTAAATTCATAATAAAATATATTGCAAACTATTTCATAGAAGCAAATTACAATGTTACAAATAGATTCAACTCATTAATCATATCTTGAACTACCTGTACAATGATATCAGGTCTATCAAGAGGAATCATATGGCCACTATCTTCTGCAACGACATGCTTTCCATTGGGGGATTTATTAACAAGATCTTTTTGTAGTTCAGGCCATTGGAAATTCATCTTATCAACTTGATCACAAGTATAAAGACCCTGAGCTCGCTCATAACTCATGAACGGCTTCCCTGCCGATATAACAGTCAATAATTGATCTTCGAACAGTTGATCATACAATTTTAATTGATTACAACTTATCTCTGCATGAAAAGCTTCACCCCTAACAGCTTTAATAAACTTTGTTTTCATCTTTTGCGATAAATACAGATCCTGAACATTACATGGAATTTTATCAATATGCGCATCCACACTACTTTGCACAGATGGAATATTACTCAACAACCTAAAAAACCCTAAAGAAGTAGCTCCAGTCAATAAATGGAAAAATTTCATAGGAGGGATTTTTATAACTCGTAATTGATCTTGATGAACAGAATCTACTAACACAATACCAACAACTTCATTTGGATGTTTCATTGCATAGAGTTGCATATTGCTTCCACCAAAAGAATGCCCTACTAAAATATATGGACCGGGTGCACCAATAACTTGTAACAACATCCGTAACTCTTCAACAATGTTATCATTGGTTCTATCAAGTGGACTTTCATCACTCCATGCATAACCAGCTCGATCATACGAAATGACTCGTGCAAACTTTGCAATTTCTGGTTGCACCAGCGACCAATCTAAACAATTGCACCCAACTCCAGAATCAATAACCACAGTTGGGCCGCCTGAGCCTTGATCAACCACATGCAATTCATAACCACCAATATCTACCATCATCCCTATTGGTAAATATTTTTTTTCATCTATTTTAGTACCAACATATTGATATGTTGCTCCAGAACCAGCTAGAAAAACAAATGTCGCACATAAAAACTTTAACCCTGTCAATACCATTAAAAACCCACATCATCACATACAAAAAAACACTTAAGATACTATATACAGTGTACTATGTAACCGATACTTTTCAACAACTAAAACTCTTATATGGTTATCATGCGCATATCCCGCATTCCATTATTTTGATACAATTCAAAGTATTTTTCTTGTGCATACTTTCTAACCAAGTCCTGATCATGAACAATCGCAACTACCGTCAAATCTTGATGAACACAAAGGTCTTGTAAAAAGCCCATCAAAAGATTTGCATTTTCTTCATCGAGCGCTGCAGTTGGTTCATCAAGCAATAAAATCTTTGGAGACTGCTGTAACACCATTAAAATTGATAAGATTTGACGCTGACCTCCAGACAACATTGAAATTGGTATCTGATCATCAATACAATATTTTTTTACCAACTCTGGTAAAACACTCAGCTCTGGGAGCGGTTGTAGTCCTGGATGAATCATACGAGCAAATTGTAAATTTTCATAAAATGAATACGCATCAACTAAAAGTTCTTTAAAATTTTGAGGAACAAAGGCAACTAATTGCACAATGTTTTTCAAGTCTGAAAGTTGATATAGTTGATCTCCAAGTAGAAGCTCTCCCTGAGTCTGTTTATTATCATGATTATTTTTGCCAGAAAGAATTTGTAATAATGTCGATTTACCAACACCATTTTTCCCCTGAATAAAATTAATACTCTGTGATATGAAATCAACATTTACATCTTGAAAAAAACTTTGTGTTTGACCTGCGAACGAAAAAGTAACATGTCGTAAAGCTATAACTTTATTCACATTCATATTAAACCCCCAACTGATCATGCTGTGCGTGATTTTTTTTATAAATAACTAACAAAATAATAAGAACTAATAACGACTGTACCATCGTAAAATATTTCAAATTAAAACCGACTTTTAAAAGAAGCTGCTGTAATGCAAAATAAAGCCCAGTTCCAACAATCGCAATCGAGACACAAGGCTTTTGATTGTTAACTACGGATCGACCTAAAATTAACACCGTAATACAAAAAAGAGCTTTCCCAATACCCATATTTATTTCAATAAGGTTATTTGTCTGCGCAAAAAAGAACCCTGCAAGCCCTGCTAGTCCATTTGCTATGGCAACTCCTGTTATAAAAACATAGTTCGTTGATATTCTAAAATGTTTAAAAAAGTATGGATTATGACCAAAAATTGAAAAACTATAACCAAGCTGTGTACGAAAAAGATACACACAGATACAACAGACCATCAAATTAATTAAACTAAGAACAAGGAGTTCTGGATGTTTAGAAAAATAAGGAATAATCATAAGTACATTATTATAGCGAGCAAGTGAAATATAAGGATCACTACACAACAAAAAGAACCCTTGATACAACCCAAAAGTAATAATACTCGACAATAAATGTGGAATTTTACCATACCGTGTTATACAACTTGATGTTAAACCAACAATCATTCCACCAACTATCGAAGCCATGAACACCACCAACAAAGTAAATAATGTCGAATACCCCTGCATTACCTGCAAAGCTAATCCTGCAAAAAAAGCTCCCATTAAATATGCCGATTCTAAACTTAAATCAGGGATCTTCAATAAAGAAAAACTAATATAAGACGCCAGCGATAACGGTACATAAATCATAGATTGCTCAACAACAATCATTAAAAAATTAAACATGATTTCCAACTCCTAGGTCTAGTTCAACACCTTCTACCGAGAAATCATTACAATCGATGTCGAATCCCTGTAACTTTGCATGATGGCAATTAATTTTCATGGTCATTTTTTCTACAGGAATAATAGGAACCTGTGATGGCAATTTTCCATCTTCTAGAATTAGCTTTGCTTGATTCGCAGCTTGCACTCCAGATTCAGATTCATAAATTCCATAAGCTAACGCTGCACCCTTTGCACCCGAATTAAGATCCGTTGCGAGCAATGGAACACGATACCTCTGACATAACGTTATTAAACTATCAATACCAGAAACAAGCGTATTATCTTTTAAAATCATAACGGCATCAGCAGACTCTATCGACCCAATAACTTTTTGTTGAATTTCACCGACATTCAAAATCTCTATAGAAGTTAAACCAACCCCTTTTTCCTTCAAAATAGAATCTATCTGTTTTTTATCTTTTTCAAGCCCTGATGCTTGTGATTGATCATAAACAAGCAATAACTTTTTGATTGATGGTATACATTCAAGTAACAAATCTAGCTGTCGCTGATAATTTGATTGATCAATGACTCCTGTAATCGTCGATCCCTGTAAATCAAGTTTAACTGGATCATCCACAGCTGTGAAAACGATCGGCGTATCATTATGCTTTTTTTGGCACAGATCTTTTATTGTTACAGAACATCCAACGCCAAGCGTGAAAATCAAATCATAATTTTTTTGCAAAATTTCTTGAGCCTGAGCCTGCATCAGAATCTTGTTACCATTGCCATTATATCGATCAAATTTATAATGCAATGGCGTATCACTTTCCATTGTATCAATAAATCCTTGCGCTATCTCATCAAGCGCAGGATGTGTTACCGGCTGAAAAATAGCAATCCGAGTTAATGCAACCCCACTCTTTTTATTTTCTGTTACGAAAAAATGAATGAACCCAACAACCAAAAACGTTATTAACAAACTCAACAATAAAATACTTTTATTTTTTATAAACATTTTCATAATTTTTCACTTTTTTTATACTTTTTATAAGACAGATACAATGTTTTAAACTTTGAGCTTAAAACCAATACGTTGGAGATATAATTATTATGGCCACCAAGGCCAACTCATAAAACCAGTAAAAAAAGTATGAAACGAAATGGAGAAAAGTCGTAGAATTACGACAATGAAATTAACCTTGCCAGGGACAAGTAGTAAAGCTCATAGATGGATGAGCAGATGATATTAATAAAAAAGAAGATAAAGAAATCTTCACGAAATACCCTTTTTGCTAACTATGTAATAAAAACTTAATTCAACTATTACTTTATAAACCTAAACTTTAATTGTCAAGAATAACGAGAACTAAACCTTAAGACTTGTCATTCTTTTCTATTTGAATTATAATACATATATAAAATAAACAATACAAGCAGTAATAAATTGGATTAAAATATGAAAAAAACAATACAAACTTTTGTTGCATTAAGCATCATTTTTTGTGGAATGCTTCAAGCCAGTGAGAATTCTCAATATAAAGAGACAAGAAAATTATTTACAAGGCTAGGTTTAAAATATACAAATAAATTAGTAATGGATGAAGATATCCGTGATTTAATGAAAACTGAATACAGTAAATACATAGCACAAAGAGGAGTAAATGATTCTTCTAGTACAGCAATCAAAGCAAATTTTAAAGTTACCGATTATCTTTCAATAAAAAAAACAATAGAAACTACCAAAGTTAGAAAAGATTTAGCGGTAAGATATATAGATGAGACAAAAGGATATGGAGTCTTCGCAACAAAAACAATACCAGCCGATTCTTTAATAGGTATTTATACCGGACAGATAAAACGTAATGGAAATGAAACAGATACACATTCAAATGACAATGTAGCAAATCAAGATTATTCTTTTCCTTTTGTTGGGGCTGTTGACACACAAGAAACGGATCAAGAAGTACATATACTTCAACCATACAAGGTTGACGCATCAACTCATGGAAATACAACTAGATTTATTAACCATTCAGAAAGAAACAACTGTAATACTCTTACTATGTTTGATGAAAACAAAACTCCTGTAACTGTTTTCGTATCAAGGGGTGACATTCAGCAGAGTCAAGAGTTAACTATTAATTATGGTGGTTCATACAATTGGAATAAACAAACAAATAAACTAATAAATAAGCCAATCATATCAAAGTAGAACATTTAAAAACATTGCCCCACCATAAAATTCCTACTACAAATCATCTACAGTTGCCTGTTATTTCATAACCACCTGGTACGCTTTTTTCTATTATAACACCCGCAACCATTATAAAGTCGTTTGTAGCATCCGGATAAGCATCCGTACCATAAGAATTTTTCACATATTGCAGATTAATATAAAGATTGCGACGATCTATAGTCGACAATGAAAAATGCGTTCCATTCATGTCATTAAACTTCTGACACGTATTTATGAATTTTTTACGATCATTTTGTGATCGATATGTTTTCAAATTAGAATAAATAGTAGACACATATTCCCTTGAATCATCAAATCCATACATCGATACCGTAGCAACTATTAAAAACAAAAACATTAAAACTGACAGAAATTGTATTATTTTCATCATTTCACTTCTTCAGTATGAATCGTCTTGGTACTATTTTTTTCATAAATATAACCACAACAGTTACAGTAACAATTAGAACTCTCTTGTTTATCTAATATACGAACTGAAGTGAATTCTGAATAATTCCTACCAACAGCAACTGTTGAATGTATTGGTTGAGCTTGTACAGCCTCACCGACAAGTATGGCCTCGACTGCTTTAACAGGGATAACTTTTTTATCCATACTTACAACAGTAAGCGTAAAAGCAAATATAAAGAACAACGCAGTTGATAAAAATTGTATTTCTTTCATGAAAAGTTCTTTACTGAATTTAATTATTTATAACGCCTTGTAAAAGCACTTTTTTGAACAAATTTAACACGATCTAATAAAACAATTGCATCTTGCTTTAGTTTTAAAGCTTTTGATTTCAATCGGTGCTCTTCTGCATAGGGAACTGATCCAATATGATTAAGATCCAAAGGTCCATTCATTTTAGAGTCTACAATTGAAGTTATTATTTCAGCAAAGTCTCCAACAATAACCCTATTCAAACGCCTCTTCTTACCTAAAACATATTGTTCTGTTTTTTGAACATTTCTTAGTAATTCCTGATCTTTCTTATATTGCTCTGAATTTCTACAATAATAAATATCAAATTTAAGTTTCTCTTGCATAGCCTGCTCTATCCTTGGAGCCCAAAGATCTTTTTGATTATTTTCATCCATACTAAAAGTAGATGAAAACACACATAATAAAACATAATAAAAAACATTAAACTTCATTCATAAACCCTATATAAAAACAATATCTACCTTACTATAGAATAGTTCATATAGAGTTTATTCTCAATGAAAAATTAATTAACAAATTCAGTATAGACAGGAGACCAAGCTGGATATGTACAATTTTCAGAATCTGGTGTGAGATATTGCATACGACCAGTTAAAAGGTTGTAACGAGCAATTCTACTTTTCCCATGTGAACGTGCAGCGAAAATAATAAAGTTTCCACATGGAGACCATGATCCTTCTTCTTTGCTTTCGAGACCGGTTGTTAATTGTTCATGAATTTTTGTAGCACAATCATACGTACAAATCTGCATACAACGATTAATCATTTTTGAATACAATAGCTTATTATTTGCTTTACAATATGCTGGGCAAGCGCAATAACCATCAGTTGTTATTGGAGTTATATCTAAGCTCTTCATATCAATTTGATAAATTGCAGGGTTTCTTGTTTTATAATCAGAAACGAAGGCAACAGTGTGATCATCAATGTAACATGGTGAAAAATTATTCGCACTGTTATGAGTCATACGATTAAAAACTCTTTTTTTATGTTTATCTAAAAAAGAATGATACAACTGACTCGAGCCATCTTTCGACAAACAAAAAACTATATTTTCATTGTCATCCGCAAAGGCTGGTAACATATTAAGACCGTCGAAACTACAAATTGTTTTACGCTTACCATACATATTTGCCATGACCAATCGAACATTCGACAATGTATTTTCTGAATAGAAAAGGATAGGATCAGCAATTTGATTACTCCATCGAGGAGCTATACAAACTGTTGGAATTTCTACAAGTGGTCTTACATGTTTACCGTTTGCATCGGCAATATAAATGTGTTTATAAACTTTATCTTTACCATTTTGTTTCGTCCACAATTGACGGCAATAAGCTATTTTAGAAGAAAAACAGCTCGAACTTCCCATAAATTCTTGCCATATTTTATCTGCCAAGTTATGAGCCCATCCACGAACGATGGTACCTTTTTTTTCATATTTTTTACCAGCGACCATTGATGCATCTTGTGTATCATACAGACGCCAACTAAAATTATTTTTTTCTTCTGATATAAAAATGGCGATGTAATAATTTCGTGAAAAAAGTTTTTTAATTTCAGATTTTTTTTGTAATGCATCAAAGTGCTCTACCTTAACACTGCATTGTTCTGTCATCTCGAAATCTGATGCAATGATATTGATAACTTCTTTAAGTTCATCTGTTACAGTTCCAACATATCCAAGAAGTATTGGCATCTTTTGATTTTGAGAAGCTTGAACAGCAACATGCACACCCTCACTATCTTGAGCATGTATAACGTTTATAAAAAAAAAGCAGAAACTTAGAAATAGTATATTCATTTTCATTATTGACCTAACTCAACTGTGATTTCTTTACCAATAACTTCTTTTGGAAAGGTAACTTTTAATAAAGCTGTTCGAGCACAAATATCATTTGCAATGCTACCCGATTTCTTTTTAACCGTAACTCGTTCTGCTTTACCACCAGCACCAACAACTACAGCTAACTCACAAATTGCTTTTTTTGCAATACCAATCGGTGGCTTATAATATTTTACAACCTCAGCCTGTATTAATTCTTTAATGCATATTGCTTCAAGATCATGTCTACCGACAAATGATACATTTTCTAAATCTTCTTCATCTAATTCTGTCGTTATATCTTCAACTGATTCTATTTCTTCTTCTACAGGAATAGGATTCGTTTTTACGGGCTCTTCAGTTTTAACAAGATCTGTTTGTTGTTTTACTTCTATCTTCTTTTCAACCACAGGTTCAATCTTCTTGTCTTCTTTCTCAACCTTTTTTTCTACAATTGGTTGGACTTCTACCACCTTTTCAACAGGCTTTACTTCTTCTACTTTTTTCACATCGATTGGAAGTAATTCTTTCTTTGTTTCAATCTTATTTATTTTTTTCTTTTTATTCTGCTGTAATGAGGTTGATGCTTTTTTCGATGTGTCTTTAGCTGTAGAAACATCTGGTTTCGATTTTTTCTTTGGCATCAACTCAACAGCCTTAGTAGATGATGAAGTTTTTTTCATCTCTTTCTGTTTTGATTTTTGCTTAGCTTTCTTTTGAGCTGCAAGCTTTTTTTCATACTCAAGATAATTGATAACTTTTCTAGGAGCACCATTTTTTTTCTGTAGATTGCCTACAGTTTTGTTTTGTTCGCTCACTCGTTTTTTAAGCGGCATAAATACTATTGTTGATTGTAAATTATGAGTATTAACAACAAAACGTTCTTGATTAAGCGTACCTGAGTCATATAGAAAAGTGACCACAAATAAAGTTACATGAAGAACTACAACGAAAGAAAGAATGTCTTTGAATAAAAAACGCTTATTATACTGCACGTTTTGTCGCAAGCGCCACATATTTGATACCACCCGTCATCTTAATGGTATCAACTAAATCAATAACTTTTCCATACTCAACAGATTGGTCAGCTTTAACAAATACAATTTCAATTTGTTTTTTCTGAGCCATTTTTTGCAATTCTTTAACTATTGATTTTAGATCCATTTCTACACCATTCAGATGTATCTTCTGGCTTTTATCAACATAAACAACTGTTTCTTGCTGTACATGGCTTTCAGTTTCATCAACCTGCGATGATGGTAACTCAACTTTAATAACATTATTCATCATAGGAGTCGTAATCATAAAAATAACTAACAGCGTCAATGCTGTATCAATCAAAGGAGTTAGTGACACCTCTGGCATTGTAATAGGTTTACGATTCCTTCTAAATCGATTACGTCTCATAAGACCTCCTGATCAGATGACTCATCACCCATCACTGATGTTTCTGCATTATCCTTACCAACGACTAAATTACGAGCGATCATAACAACTCGATCAGATAACAAACATAAATGATAATCAATTTCTTTTATCTTGCTACTCACATAGTAAAACAACATAACTGCTGGAATCGCGACGAGCAAACCTGCAATTGTTGTAATCAAAGCCTCTGCAATACCAGGAGCAACCGTTACAATGTCCGCTGATTGTTTTTGACCAATATCAATAAATGAATGAACTAAACCCCAAACAGTTCCAAGTAAACCAAACAATGGGCCGACAGCAGCTGTCACTGTTAAAACAGGAATATGAGACTCTTCTTGATGAATTAACTCATCAGTAAGCTGCCCAACTTGCATTTGAAGAAAATCGATACCAGTTGTTTGTGCATAATCTTGCTTACCGTTATCACGAATAATCAATAATTCTTTTAAATAGTTTAAACAACGAGCTAGAAAATATCCCGGCATAGTTTTAGCATGTTGCTGCACAACAGAAAAAAGATTTTTAAAATCTTGAACATCTTTTAAAGACTTTTCAACTTCATTTAACTGATTAATTTTAATACGAAATAAAACAATTTTATACAATGCAATTGACCAACTCAGAACCGACAATCCTAAAAGAAATAATAAAATAAATTTCGTCATCATGTCGCCTTGTACAATCAGACCCCACATAGTACTTCCACCTAAAAAAGCTGCCATATTGTATCCTTACATCAAATCATTTATATTCTATATTAGAAATTATTGAAAATAGTGTACCAAAATCAAAAACAGATTAACATCTAAAAGTTAATCTATACTATGAATACGAAGAATAATATCACCCTATAATAAAAAGAATCCCCATTTCAACATTTTACAAAAAAGAAGAGGCTTTGAAATCATTACAAATCTCAAAACCTCTCCAGAACTTATAAACTCTAAACGAACCTACTCTCTTTCCATTGCTTCCATCGCTGTAACTTTGTCATGAGCTTTTTCATACTGTGGTTGCAATGTAAATTTCCAAGCAGCGTCACAACCGCGTCCGCACAAATAACAACAAGATGTAGCACAAACAGTATGTGCAAGCCCACACTTAACCATATCTAGACAGCCACTTAGAGAAGACTTATCGTCTATTTGCTATAAAACATCCGTAGCTTTTTTAAAATCCACATCTGAATCATCCAAAAAATCACCTATTGATATATTAAGATTTTTTGTAGCCATGAATCGATTCTGAATTCGCTCATTCAAATTCATTTTAGATTCATCTTTTCCGAGTTCTTCTAATGTAGAATCATAGTTCCTATCAACGTTATCCCATCGCTTTTTTGCATTTTCTTTAGCTGCAAGCAATGTAGTTAAAGCTAGTTTTTGACTTACATCCACACTGACCAAACGTACTGCAGATCCATTATCACTACTTATGAGATTTTCATAAGAGAAACCAAACAATAGTAAAATAGTAAATATAATATTAATCATTTTTTAAACTTTCATTAAATAATGTTGGTGCATATTCTAAAGGGGTCTTCCCTTTGCTGTCTTTCAAATTAATATCTGCTCCATGATTCAATAATATCTGTAAAATAGAAATCGATTCTTTTTCATTTAGATAATTATATGTATTTCCTTCAAAACACTTTGCAAGAATGTGAACAATAGTCTGTCCTTCACCGTTTTGCACGTTAACTTGAGCCCCAAACTTCAATAGAATATCTATAAAATGAGTATTCCCCACCCAAAAAGCTCTCATTAAAGGGGTATTGCCTTTTTCGTCACCAAGATCAACATTAGCTCCCGCTACAAGTAACCCCTGCACTATAGCAATATTGATATTTTGACAGGATACTGCACAGATTAAAGAAGTTTCGCCACCTGCATTTTTAAAGTTAACATCTACTTTTGTTTTTAGGATTTTTGCAATATTTTTTATATTTTCACTTCTAACAGCTTTATATAATTCACTTAATTTATAATCACTTGCTCTATAACCATTTTTATCTGTGATGCTTTCATCTGCCCCATAATCAAAAAGTAATTGAACAATACGACGATATCTTGCAGAATTTGGCCAAGGCCACCCCATTGCATAATGCAATGGGGTTTCACCAAGATTATTTTGAGTGTTAACATTTGCACCAGCTTTAAGTAAAAGTTCTATAATTGGAGCATGAAACATATATTGACCTAATGCCTCATGTAAAATCGTATTCTTAAAAGAGTCGACAACTTTGTTTACATTGGCTCCAGCATCTATTAACAATTTCACAACTGACACCGAATTTCCCACTATCATTGACAATAATGGGGTATGTTGTGAATCACAACAATTAGAATTAGCTTCAACATCTGCTCCTGCAGTAAGAAGTAATTGTGTAATTTTATAATCATGGGATAAATGCAATGGTGTTTCACCTTCGTTATTACGAACATTAACATCTAGCTTTGTATCAATCAATGCAATAACTGTTACCAAGTCTCCATTTTTCACAGCATCATGCAAGGGACTATTACCAGTTTCTTTTTTATCTTTAATATTCTTCATTTCACACCTCAAAAGTTGTCATTCTTAATAAAAATAAATACTTACATAACCATCTTTTTCAGATCAAATTCATCAACCATCCCTTGATCAATCTGTAGCTGATAAGCTTTTCTTACTAATAGCCCAATTTGTGCTCCTTGCGCAACATCAAGAAAGTCTTTCCCTGTTAAAAGTGGTGCTTCTGGTTGATCTGCAACTCCTATCTGTTCAGCTTGCTGCAATAATCGATCCGATTCATTTTGGCTATAACGAATCTTAATAAATTTTGATAACATTCGTATCGTTAATTCAGGAGCAAACCAAACTGCAAGCCATTTAATCTGAACTTCAGTCAACTCGCTTTGAACTATCTGGGCATAAACAACTAAGTTCACTGCTTGCGTGATTGTCTTTTTATGCTGACTAACAAGTTTCATAAAGTGAGCCCATGGCAGTTTTTCTTTTCGACCAATTTTCTCAAAAGTTTTATCAATCTGTTTGGTATCTAAAAATGATGCGACAATTGCCCACATCATCACAATTTTATTTTGATCTAAATCATAACTATCAACTGTGACTTCATCTAACTTTTTCCACAATTCATCACAAACAATAACTCCAGGTAAAAACTCATTAAACTTTCCAATTTTAACAAGCCACTGTAAACCTTGCGATGGATGCTTCGATTGTAAAAAAAGTTTCATAAACTCTTGTTCAATTCTCTCTTGTGAAACATTACTCATATCCATGCCTGTACACAATGCTGATAACTGTTCATCAACAGACATCTCAAACCGCCCAACAAATTGCATAACTCGTAAAAGACGAAGTGGGTCCTGAACAAAGAAATCTAAATCAGTCGCTCGTAAAACACCTTGCTCTAAATCTTGCATTCCACCATACAGATCAATTAATTCAAAGCTCTCCATATCAATGCCCATTGCATTGATGGTTAAATCTCGACGAGCAAATGCTTGCAGATAACTCATGTTTGGATCGTATTCGACGATTGGATGTCGGCCACTGCTATCTTTTCTTGGCAAAGACCAATCAACATCAAGGCCATGTAATCGCAAAACGCCAAACGACTTACCAACTAAACTCACAACACCATATCGCTCTAATAATTTTTGTAACTGTTCTAATGATAGCCCGTGCACCTCAAAATCAAGGTCTTTTACAGGATAATCTAGAAAAAAGTCCCGCACAGCTCCACCAACTAAGAGAGCCCTTCCAGATTGACTAACGATAGAATTTAAAATATCTTTTACGAATCGCTTCTTTTGTATTATCTTAGAAACACTAAATGAAATAACATTGGAAACTTTCATATAATTACTCTTTTACTTTATGCGGAGATTGTCCATGAAATTTTATCAACTGAGCATGATAATAACATTTTTATGTTACGGCTTACAAGTCGATGCTTTTTGGTCAAAATTAGTCAACAATATCTCCACAAGAATCAACAATACAACCGATACTATTCAGCATAAAGAATTCTCTCAAGCAAAACATTTAGAACTTAACAACCACAATGGTACAATCATCATTAATAGCTGGAAGCAAAACTCTATCGCTGTCGAAGTCGTTACAAGCTGTTCAGAAAGTTTGCATAAAGATATTAAAGTTACAATGGAACAAATCAAAGATGTTGTAAAAGTTCATACTGTTTTCACAGATGATACAACAAAAGGTTCCGTTGTATTTAATATTTTATTACCAAAAAATACCAATCTAACCATTACCACAAAACAAGGTGACATTATCATCAAAGACGTTAATAGTGAAATGAACCTAGAAACGCTCGAAGGTAATATTAAACTTGTGAATCCACATGACTCCTTACAAGCAAGAACAGAAAATGGTAATATCCTCATTCGTACAGATTCCATAGAATCATCAAAAGAATTTAATGTAACAAGCGACAAGGGAAATGTTGAAATATATACAACTCAAGCAATCAACACATCGCTACATGCATCAGCACTACAAGGGAAAATTATATCTGATTTACCAATAACCCTTGATAGTAAAACCACAGTATTAAATGCTGAAGCTTGGAAAAAGTTTCGACAAGCTGTCCATGGGATTATTGGAGAGCCAGAATCAATCCTCAATATAACAACTCACAACGGATCAATCACAATTATGCCTTACATGAAACAAAGTGATATTTTTTAAAAGATAGAAGTTATTTTTAATATTTATATTTTACGAAAAGGAAAGTATATGACCAAGAAAACAATGTGGTTTTTATTGTTCTGCTACACAGCGACAATGCATGCTGTAGAATTCTCTTCATCAACTGATGATAAAAATACAGCTCATCAGGTTGTTACCATTAACTGCGCACTCAGTGACAATGAAGCGATTCTTGTAAGTTCTCTACATTCTTCTATTGATCATCCAAATTTAAAAGCCAGTAAACCAATTATCAACACACCTTCAACAAAAAAATACTTACCTGAGTATCAACAAAAAAAACATGTCTATGACCAAAACTTCGAAGCTGTCATTGATATAAGCAGCTGTCACAATAACAATCCTGTTGATGCGATGCTTCATCTCAGCTACCTATCAACACTCAACAACTCCATACTCGATGTACAAGTGCCTGTACACTTTGAAGCATCTTCACAAGATGAGAACCAACAAGCTATATCTTCTATGCCAGTTCCAACTCATTTAGAAATTGAAGGCCAAGATCAGTCGTGGACATCTACCGTACAAAATCTTGTTGAAAAAACTAAATCTCCATGGGCTCAATTTTTATTTGCCCTTCTCCTCGGATTACTCCTTAGCTTAACTCCATGTATTTATCCAATGATTCCTATTACTATTGGTATCTTGCATAGCCAAGGCAAAAAATCGCTCCTCAGTAACTTTTTAGGGTCTTTATGCTATGCGTCTGGTCTTGCAACAACCTTTGCGTTACTGGGCCTCCTTGCCACAGTCGCGGGTAGTTCGTTTGGATCACTATTATCGAACCCTCCATTTGTTGTTGGACTCGTCTTATTTATTGGTTATATGTCACTGACAATGATCGGTATAATCGACATGTACATTCCATCATTCATGAAAGGTGAAGTTAAATTATACAAAAACCTTGGACCATTCCTTGCAGCCTATTTATTTGGAGCAATTAGCGGAACAATTGCAAGCCCTTGCGTTTCACCAGGATTAGCTCTTCTTTTAAGTATTGTTGCAACCCTTGGTAGTAAGATATTAGGATTTATGCTTCTATTCTCATTCGGTATTGGAATGAGCATACCTCTGATCATTATTGCTACATTCTCAAATTCACTGTATCTATTACCAAAGTCTGGTATGTGGATGATGGAAATTAAAAAAGGTCTTGGATTCTTCATGATGGCAACTTGCTTTTACTATCTAGCTAACATTTTGCCACTTTCAATTGTTTATTGGTTATTTACAGCATTTACATTATTCACTGCATTTTTCTATCTAAGAGATAACGAAAATAATGATTATAAAACATTACACACAATTATTGGTGTGATTATGGTAAGTGTAACAATCTTTATGGCAACAAAATCATATGAAAAAACATTTTATAAACATAACGTAGTTGACCACGAATCAGTCGATTGGCAAGCAAGTTATACAATTGCACTTGACCAAGCGCAAGAAAAGAATAAACTCTTACTGATTGATTTTTGGGCACACCATTGTACAATGTGCAAAGCAATTGATAAAAAGGTCTTCCATAATGAAACATTTATCAAAGCATTGTCAGATGACATCAGTTTCTTAAAAGTTGATGCAACACATGACAACAATCCGGATTACGTACTGTTAAAAGAGAAATATAAAGTATCTGTACAACCAACAATACTTTTAGTTGATCCAACAACAGAAACTGTCATTAAAAGATGGACAAGTGAACCATATAGCATGCCTATAGAAAAGTTCATAACTCAAATACAAAGTCATAAAAAATAATCTACAATTTTGTAGGGTGAAGCGCTCATGATGAGCAAAGAATAAGAGGAGTTAATCTCCTCTTATTCTTTATTTAAATCTAACCATTTATTCTATAGCAAAGAACATTAAGCTTAGAATATTCCAAACATCCAAATTTCATCATTATTAGATCGAAATATCTGAGGTAATAAAAACCAAGAATACCTTTTTAAAATCGATTTGGGCCGTCACCCTTCCTACATTTCCAACATTTTATAATTAAAAATTCCAAGCTCTAGATATCAATCATTAAAATTTGGTAAAATAGACAATGAGTATTAATAACACTCACACAAACAAATCAATAGTGCGGTTAATTCACCAAATCCAATCTCACCTCTTTGTATAATCAAAAAATCATCGCACCAAAAACATTTTCTACAAGAAATCAATCTTTGCATCGAATCACGAAAATAAAACATTATTACTATTAAAACATAAGGGGGTCATTTATGTTAAAAAAATATATTGTATGGGTATTATTACTTTGTATTATAAATCTAACTGCAGGAGGAGGATCATCTGTTGAAAATACTGGTCCAGAAAAGCTTCCATCAAAAGCAATATTCGATAGCAAATTAAAGGGCACTCTATTTGAAGAACTAGCAAAAGATACACAACTAACAAGCGAATTAGCAAATCGTCGATTAGCACCAATTGTCATAATATCTACCATTGCAAGAAATTACGATCGATACTTCCATGAACATAAAATACCTGTAATAGACCAAGATACAATGTTCAGTAATACCAATGATTTATTAGAAATTTTATTTGAAGCCTACCCAAAAACCCTTCAAAATTTGAAAGAATCACCTTTCGATACTCCATCCTCAGATCAAGAATAAAGTCGTTACACTTTATAAAAATTGGGATCCTTACATTACGTAAAAATCCCAGTCTTTATAATTCCACTACTTAATTAAACATAACTCAAATGTAACGGGTGCCCCATTTTACCTTTTTTACGAGTCATATCTCTAATCATTCTATAAACGGCTTCGTCAATCGTAGAGTGAATATCATTACCTTCTGTTCTTATAGTAATATTGTAAGAAGCACTGTGAACTCTAAACTCAACTTTAACCAAGGGATTTTTATTCTGTGATTGTAGAATCATATCAATATTAATTGGTGAAGGCGTTCGCTTAAAGAACTTATCTATTTTTTCTATTTTTTTATAAGCATATTTCTCGATGATATCAGAACGATCCATACAACGAAATGTTATTTTTTTGTGCATAAAATACCCTTCATCAATGACTATGAAATTATTTTTGCCAACATTGTCATCATACTCCCAATTTTAAAAAAATCGACACTATTTTTTTAAAAAATTCTATCTTTTTTGTAGATACTCATGATAGCTTGTAATCGCATATAGAAAAGCTTGTTAAAAACAAAGGTTCCTCTATGAAAAAAATATATTTCAATCTATGCGTTATCATCTTTTATGGCCTTACAATAAACAAATTGATAGCAAGCGAAGTCGGCTTTCCAACAACCCCTCCCATTCCAGCTCCATTCACCATACCTACGATTGGGCGGAGTCCTAATTTTCATCATCTTAAGTCACCATTGTATCTACTCATTCCAACAGATGAATCTGAAGCCAAGAAACTATCAATCATTTCTACAATGATAAAAGATTACTCACAATGCCCATACATTCCTCACTATGAAGAAGATGAACGAAAAAAAATCGCTGAGAAGTTATATTTGATACAATATAAAATTGATAAATTGCATAATCCAAGTGCAATAAGAACTGCTAGGCTAGAGCGGGATAAACAAAAATATGGTTTTTTACTCACTGATATCGTGGTAGATGAATCTATTCTTGTAAACAGAATTCATGCACTTCAAGAATATAAAAAGTCGGCTCAACTAAATTTCTCATACAAAAAAAACAATGCAATCAATACAAAAAAAATTAATCAATAGATGACAATTTGCAACTCACCACCAAATAAATTATATTATAAGTAATAAAAAAATTCAAAAATATAAACAATCAAAGGTTCATTATGAAAAAGTTATTACTCATCGCTGGAATTTTTGCACATGCATTCACATCTGCAAGTGACAAGCAAGCTCTTCCACCAGCAATTCAAAATGAAGAAATGAATCGATTATTGCTTACAGAACTACAAACAATGAATGCAAACTTAAAAAATGCAAATACAATTTCTACACAAGCAGCAAATTACACGCTACAACATCAATCGGCAATAAGACAATTAAAATTAGCGGAGTTAAATAACAATCCTGTCTTCAGAGTGACACAATGTTTATGCTTCCCATACAGGTACATTAGTGATTGTATTTCTAATAATTGCTGTCGATAATCAATAAATCTAAACTTAAAGAAGGCGCTGTCTATGTAATATAGACAGCGCCTTCTTTATTAATCTAAATAATTTTAGTTATTTGTGAAAGCTACACCCTTTTTAGTTCGAGTGTTAAATATCACAGGTACACTTTTTAAATCAATTGCTTTACGCAAAGTATTTTCATAAAAAGAGAACTGGCTTTGTCCAAATAGTTCAGGATTTCTTACGACAAGATCGATACGCATTGGAGCTGCACTTGTTTGAATCGCTTTATAAAAACTTAAAATTCTTCCATTTTTATACAATGGAGCTTTTAAAAGTGCTTGTTGAAATAAATCTGTTAGATAAAGATCTGACAATTTCATTTCATAACGTTCCCAAACATTCTCAACCATCGGTAGAATTTTATTAATATTCTTACCATCCAAGCAAGAAATCTTCATTACTTCCATTTTTTTCATAAGGAATTTATATTCAAGCATACTGTTATCAAGCCGTTCAAGCATCTCTGGTGTAAATAAATCGAGCTTGTTAACTAATAAAATTAAAGCCGATCCATTTTCGAATGCATACTCTGCAAGCTTTAAAACTTGAGCTGAAAGATGCGGTTCACTTGCATCCATCAATAAAAGAACCATGTGAGCATGACGAATTGCATTCAAACTGTTCTTGACCATCATTGTTTCAAGACCGCCTTCAACAGTCTTCTGACGACGAATACCTGCGGTATCAACAAGTTCAAAAATTGCTTTGTTAAAATTAATTTTTTTACGCAAAGCTTCTCGAGTTGTACCTTCTACAGCTGATACAATCGCAAAGTCTTCATTCGTTAAATGATTAATCAATGAAGATTTTCCAGCATTTGGTCTACCAACTAAAGTAATTCGCGGTATTAATGGACCTCTTGTAAATACTGGAGTTGCTGCATTAAGAACCACGACAACTTCATCTAATAAATCACCAACACCAAGAGAGTGATGCGATGAAACACCAAAGACTTTATCAAAGCCTAAGTGCTCAAATTCATACAATCGCAATCTTGTATAATCATTTTCTACTTTATTAACAACTAAGAAAATTTTACACTCATCACTTTGTAATTTTAATAATTTACGGGCAATACGTTTATCTTCTTCAGTTATTCCAACCTGAATATCACAAACTAATAAAATCGCTGCAGCTTCTTGAATAACCTTTTCAGCTTTGTTATAAATTTGCTTAGAAATGAAATCTTGTTTCTTTACTAATGAGATTCCACCAGTATCAACAAGGTTAAATGCTACTCCATTCCATTCAGCTTTTTCCACGATGCAATCACGAGTTACACCCTCTTCGTCCAATACAATACTACGCTGCGTTTGTGTAATTTTATTGAACAATGTTGATTTTCCAACATTTGTTCTTCCTACAATTACAACATTTGCTAACTTATTCATACACATCCCCACTAATTTCTGTAATTATCCCATCAAAATGCTTCATCAGCTCATTTGCAAGTATCCATTTCGTTGTGTCGGATAAATCAAGTTTATTCCTTGCAACTCGAACTGATGGCTGACTAACAGGCCTATTTTGCACAACAGATTTCTGCTGTACAACTTGCTTTTCTTGACCTGTTACACTATCAAAATTAAATTTCAATTGAACTTTATGTCCAAAAACATTCTGTAACACCAGCGACCACTGCTGTTTTTCATTATCTAGAACATCTTTAAATATTATAAATTTTTTCAAAAACGAAACCGACACCAAACAATCGCCTTCATCAAATCCCATAAAGTAGGCACCCTGAAACATTGCTGCTAAAACAAGGTTTTCAAATGATTTTGTATGAGAGATGAATGTACTCCATTGATCTTTATCTGTTGTAACAGTATCAATAGGCTTTGAACCTTGCTCTACATTATTTATTTTTTTTTTTAAACTCCGAAGAATTTTCTTGAGTATACTGTAATAAAGTCATTTCTAAAAAACGTAACTTTTTAGTTGTTTTAGAAAGTTTTGGCTCCTGATTACACAACAATGAAAACAAACGAGTCAACCGATCAATACTCATCTGATCAATCAATTTCTTAAAATCTTGAGGGAGATCAACAAAGTGACGGGGTTGCACTTGATACTTTATTAAAATAGCATCATAAACAAGCTCCGTAATTTGTGACCATAAATATTCTATTGATAGCTCATATTTTTCAAGCTTCCCACAAAACAATAATAGCTCTTGTAATTCTTCTTTAACTATTTTTTCAAATAGCTGTAAAAGCATCGTTTCGTCAACATGACCCAATATCGAAAGAACAGATTCTTTTGATACCTTTTTCGTTGCGAATCGAACTTGCTCAAGTAAGTTGATTGCATCACGAACAGATCCCCCAGCCTCTTTTGCTATAACAGCAAGCCCAGGTTGATCATATTGAATATTTTCAGCAATACATAATTTTTCTAAATGATCACAAATAATTTGAAGATCGACAGGATCAAAAAATATTTGAAAACATCGTGATTTCACTGTTTCTAAAATCTTTTGCATATCAGTTGTTGCTAAAATAAATATAACTGATGGCGGCGGCTCTTCTAAAATTTTTAAAAATGCATTAAAAGCAGCCTTACTCAACATGTGAGCTTCATCAATTAAATATATTTTCTTTTGACTTAGTAACGGTAAAAATGAAGATGCATCAATAATATTTCGAACATTATCAACACCTGTATGAGATGCTGCATCTATTTCTATGAAATCTGGATGTTGTGATTTGCTCATTGCAATGCAAGACTCACACAGTAAGCAAGGAATAACGACCTTACGTGGGTCTTTTTGAAAATCTGGTAACCGAGCACAGTTAACTGCTGCTGCAAAGATACGCGCTGTTGATGTTTTTCCACAGCCTCGTTGCCCTGCAAAAAGATATACCGGAAAAAACTGTTTTAAATATAAACTGTTTTGTAATATTCGAACTGCTAAAGGTTGTCCAATAACTTCTTGAAAGTTCTTAGAGCGCCATTTGCGAGTTAAATTAAGTTCAATTTTTTCCATGAGCATGTCTTTATAAGTTACTCGTTACAATTAATAATAAAGGGAAGCCAATACAAAACTATGAATATTCTTGCCGCTTCCTTTCGGACCTAACAAATTAAATATCACAGATTTTATCAACTTCCCCAATTTTTATTACATAAATGATCAATACAATGATATTTAACTATCAGAAATTATGTATCATTTTATAACTAAAAATCCAATTGGTCTGCCAATATTTCTTTTAAAAATTATTGGTGGAGAGAGAGGGATTCGAACCCTCGATGCCCTTTGACAGGCATACACGATTTCCAATCGTGCTCTTTCGACCACTCAGACACCTCTCCTGCTCAAAAACTATTTACAGTTTTTCTGCAAGATTATTTAGCCGGCTTTTCTTGCTTTTCAGCAACAACAATCTTCTTCTCAGAAGGTTTTTCAGACGGTTTCACAAGTTTCTTTGCAGGTGCTGACGGTTTTGTGTTTTTAGCAGATGATTTTTTTGCTGCTAAATCTGATGCTTGAGCAATTGCTTCAGCTTCATCTTGTAAGTTCTTTTTGTCTAAACCACGAGCTGCACCAGCTGCTAAGTAGTCTAATACAAATTTAATTGCTTTTGGAGAATCATCATTTCCAGGAATGATGTAATTTACACCAGCTGGATCTGCATTTGAATCAACTAAAGCTACAACAGGAACACCCGCTGAAACAGCTTCTTCTAAAGCAGTATGTTCTTTTCTAACATCAATTAGTACAATTGCACCAATTGGCATTTTTAAATCAATTAAACCACCAACAGTTCTTTTCAAACGGTCCGCAGCTTTTTGGAAAGTAACAAGTTCTTTCTTTGTATAAGAACTTTCGTCAGCTTTTTTAATCACGTCTTCAAGGTGTAAGAACTTAGTTACAGCTTTTTTCACTTGATAAAAGTTAGTAATAGTTCCACCAAGCCAACGGTGATTTGAATAAGGCATATTTAAATTTTGTCCTATAGACTCAACCATAGTTTTAGCTGATTTCTTAGTACCAACCCAAAGAATTGTTTCACCTTTAGCTGCTACAGACTCTAAAAATACAGAAGCTTTTTCTAAATTGAATGCAATTTTAGAAACATCTATAAGATGAACTCCGTTTCTATGTCCCCAAATATATGGAGCCATTTTTGGGCACCATCTAGATTTCTGGTGTCCGAAGTGTAAACCTGCTTGAATTAAATCTTTAAACTCTATCATAAAACTTACCTTAAAATGTCCTCTACGAGGATCTAACTTTATAAAATCATTACATTGGTACGCTTACGCTGCGCCTATCTTCTTTTGTTATAAATAACTGAAGATTAATTACAATTCCAAGAAACTTTGAGTAACCTGTCATATAATTTAAAATACACGTAAATTATGCTTTGTTTTCTATACTTAATTAGTTTACTTAAAATCACAAAAAGAGCAATAGTTTAAACGTCTCTACTCTAAACCAATAACCTCATCATTATCAACTGCTTGAGTGTATCTTCTACCAAGCCACCAAGCAACAAGAATCCATAATGCTATGATTCCTGAGAAGAATGATATATAAACAAGATTAAATGCTAAAGTTCCTGGAGATAAGCCTTTTACGGACTCAATAAATCCAGAACTACATGTTTTTGATATTTTCATACCAAAAGAATCAATCCATGATTTAGATTTATATTTAATATCTTTAACTGTTGGGATATACAAACTCTCTCTCAATGGCGATGCGAATGCATAATTCAATACACCAAGACCAGTAAACACAACCAAGACCGCTTGCTCATCATACGCAACCATGAAGTAAACCAACAGCAGACCTATAAGAACAGGAGTTAAAATCAAACAAACACGCTCTCCAAGCTTTTTCAAAAGAATCCTTGTACCAAAGAATGATACAAAAAATCCTATAGAGTGAATTATGGCTCTTTGTCCAAACATCTTAGCAGAAAAACCACCGCCACTCTGTAAAATACCAAGTCGCTGATATGACAATACTACATTGAGCATTTCATAAAAGAAGATAATTCCAAAAATTGCTAAAATATATGGCTGAGTAAACATCATCTTAAGACCAGATAACATACCTGTCTTACTTGTTCCATCTTTTTCTTTTTTCTTTTCAACCTTATACACAGCTTCATATCCATGTAAATTCCCTTGATTACCAGCCTTTAAAAGGTAATAAACAATAAGTGGCGCAATGCATAACAAGACAGATGCAAGCGCTAACAAAAGCTGATGGATAAAAACATCAGTCAATCCAATATTACCAAGCATACTTGTAGGCGTTAACAACATCCATGCTAATCCAGCAGTAAACATGCCGCCTAACTTAGAACCTGCAATCATGATAGGATATCCTTTTTTTGCAGTATCTGGAGCCGTTACGGAGTTAGCAAACGACCAAAACAAACTCACAACAAAAGGCACAGCGCCTTCATAAAAGAGGTAAATAAACCAACCAAAATATCGAGATTGACTTGCAACTGTATTTGGCAAACCAATAACTGGATTTGCTAAAAGAAACGCTATAATAAGCCCGACAGTTCCGTACAGTGCACTATAAAAACATAACAGTCTAAATCTGCTCATAGAGTCAACAAGCTTTGAATACAGCATTGTTGCAGGAATCAACACAAACATCGAAATAACTTTAACTTGAGCTATGTATTTTTGACCAACAAAAAGAACAAATAAAATATCTTTAAGCTCTTTTAAAATCGTATAGGATCCAATCACACAAAAGAATGCTAAAGATAAAAGAAATATTTTAAAAAGATCCTTTTTATTTAAATCTAAGGATAACCCCATTTTTTTTAACAAATGCGTCATAAGAAATCTCCATTTTTTTAAAAAATTATAATGTAATAAAAAACAATATTTCACTGGAAATCAACGTCCAAAAAGGAATCAATTTTACTGTGAAATAATTTCGTTTGAATCTACAGCTTTTTCATATCGACGGCCAAGTAAATATGCTGTTATTAACCAAGCTCCAATAAGCACAGAAAAGAATGTTGTATAAACTGCATAAAACATCACAGAACCAGGAATCGCGGTTACTGCAAAATCTGTAAAGAAGCTTCCTGCAGATTTAGATATTTTAGTTCCGAATGAATCGATCCAGGACTTAGCCTTAAACTTCATATCTTTCACTGTTGGAATATACAAAGCTTCAGACAATGGTTTTGAGAAAGAATAGTTAATTGTATTCAGACCAACAAACACGTGGAGCACAGCTTCTGGAGTTTGATAAATCATAAAGTAGATCAACAACATTCCAACAAAAACTGGTATTAAAAGTAAGCATTTTTTTTCGCCATATTTTTTCAATAAGAAGCGAACACCAAATAACGATACAATCAAACCATAAAAGTGCATCCAGAATCTCTGTAAAAACATTGACCCCGTTAACATTGACATGCTAACTAATCCGTTTGAACTTGTTGCAGCTGCCTTCAAAATAGAAATTCTTTGAAAACTTAGCACAACGTTTAATGATTCATAAAAGAATACAAGTGCGAAGATGCCCAAAATATAAGGTGATTCTAACATAATTTGTAAACCTGATAGCATACCACTACCACCAACGCCAGCCTTACTTTCCTTCTTTTCCTTTTTATAAACAACTTCATAACCATGTAAATAACGACCAGGAACATTATTCATTAAAATGTAAATAATAACCGGTACGCATAAAAGTAAAAACGCTGAAACGCCAAGTAAAATCTGGTGAGCTATGGTATCAGAAAAATCAAAATAAGGTATTTTGCGCAAGTTGGACATCATATACCATGCAAACAATGCTGCTAGCATACCTCCAACTTTAGATCCAGCAACCATTGTTGCATAACTAGTTTTCGCTTCAGACGGATCTGATACTGAGTTAGCAAATGCCCAAAAAACACCTACAACAAAAGGCGAAAAACCTTCAAGAACGAAATAGAATGCCCAACCAAAAAGTCTCCAAGGACTCGTATCCATATTATCAAGACCATATGAAGGAGAACCTAACATATAGGTAAATATCAACAAAATTGCCCCGTACAAGAAACAATAAAAAGACAATAACTGATATCGTCTAATACTATCAACTAACGTGGCATATAATAAAGCAGCTGGAATTAAAAAGAAAATAACTAAGAATTTTGCTTTCGGCAAAAACTCATTACCAACAATGCCCACAAATACAGTATCTTTTAGCTCTTTAACAATCGTGTATGCACCGATTACTAAACAAAATGCGATGGTAAGTAAAAAAAACTTAAGCTTTTCGTATCTTCTCATATCTATATGACATATATCGCCTGAATCCGTACCCATGAAACATCCTTTGAGATAAAAAAAATTACAAATACTTACTCTATCTATACCAAACATTACGAAAAAGATCTTTTACTGCACTTATCACATATAAAAGACCATCTCACTGCACACGATAACGAATCAAAATAATTTCTATACGTAAACAGTGCTTTTTGTACATTGGTAACCTAAAAAAACATATCTTGGAATTTAATACATACTGTATATGTAAAAAGTATAGCAGTTTCATGGAGGTTGCGCAAAACCTATTTATAAATCTGACAGAATTCACTTAAATTATCAACGCATAAACAACAGCTACCTGTTTACGAATAAATGGTTTCATAGTAAACTATGAGTAATATTTAAAATTAGGAACAAAACATGAATAATAAAAATTTATTTCTTATTATTATAGCGATAAGCTCTCAACTACATGCAGATATTGACCCTGTTAACTATTATGTATTACTTAGTCTTGCTAGTCTCGGAGCAGCCGCGGTATACACTCAAATAAAACCTCGAGTAATAACTATAACCTATGATAACTATCAGAGTCGCTGTGAGCAATATCAGGATATGCTCACAGTAAGTATTAAAGATTTTGAAAAAAACAATATTCAAACGATTAAAACAACTTATCCTATTTTTTCTCCGATAGAATTAGTTACATGCAGGAGAGATTACGAACAACACCATCCTAATACTTTCGAAGAAGACCCATCTATAATTCGAGTAAATGAAGATGGCTCTATTGCTACAAGCCTCCTGTCTAAAAAAAGAAAAAACGAACTCAACAAAAAAGTATCAGAATAATTATTAAAGTCCCAAAACCGTAACAGCAAAATATAAATAAATTGCAAAAAGGGAATTCAATTATGTTAGATAAAAATAAAAAAGAAATTGCACCAAATCTCGAACAAGAGTCAAACGAAGTTTCACCAATTACTCTTCCAGTATTACCATTAAAAAACATTGTCACACTACCGACAAGTATTGTTCCAGTTATCGTTGGAAGAAAATCATCAATTAAAGCTGTAGAGTATGCAGTTAAGCATAACAATAAAACAATTTTTGTTACTGCACAGAAACACCCTGATACAGAAGATCCAGAAATGAGTGACATTTTTGCTCATGGGACAGTATCAACAATTTTGCAAATCATCAAAATGCCCAATGGATCACTCAAAATATTAATTGAGGGTGCTCAACGAGCAAAAATAACAGATTTACAAGAAGAGAACCCTGACTTCTTACTTGCAAACCTTGATTACATATCAACTATTCATGATTCATCTGACTCTGAACTAGAAGCTGCATGGAGACAGTTAGATGTTGTCTACCAAGGTTACATAAAGTTCAACTCTAAAATACCTACAGACATGACAGCAATGGCGCGAAGCATTAAAGACAAAGATGGAATTACAGACACAATCGCTGTTCATGCAAATTTATCATTTCTCGATCGTCAAAGAATTTTAGAAACTGCAGAAATAACAACTCGTATGATCGATTTAACAATTTTGTTAAAAAATGAAATTGATATTTTACAAGTTGAGCAACGAATCAAAGGTAGAATCCAGGACCAAGTCGAAAAAAACCAACGTGAATATTATCTAACAGAACAGATCAAAGCGATTCATAAAGAACTTGGACGTGAAGATCAAATGGAAGAGATTCACGAACTTCGCATGCAATTAAAAGCTTTAAAGTTACCTGCTCATGTTAGTGAAAGAACTGACAAGGAACTTACAAGACTTGAACAAATGCCTGCGATGTCTGCTGAAACTGCCATTAGTAAGAATTATTTAGATTGGATTGCCCATATTCCATGGCATAAAACAAGTAAAGATTCTATAAGTTTAAAACAAGCTGAAGCCATTCTAGAAAAACAACATGCTGGACTTAAAAAGGCAAAAGAACGTATTATAGAATTCATTGCAGCTAAGAAATTTGCAAAAAATCTAAAGAGATCTCCAATTATTTGTTTAGTTGGTGCACCTGGAGTTGGTAAAACATCTTTAGCTGGATCAATTGCTAATAGTTTAGGGCGTGAGTTTGTTAGAATTTCTCTTGGTGGAATTCGTGATGAAGCAGAAATCAGAGGTCATCGCAAAACTTATATCGGAGCTATGCCTGGTAAAATTGTACAAGCAATGCGTAAAGCAAAAACTGTTAATCCAGTCATTCTGCTTGATGAAATTGATAAAATGTCTCGTGACTATACAGGTGATCCATCATCAGCCTTACTTGAAGTGTTAGATCCAGAACAGAATAAAACATTCGTAGACCATTTTGTAGACCTTGAATATGATTTATCACAAGTCATGTTTATCGCAACTGCAAATATGATCGATGCAATACCTTATCCACTCTATGATCGAATGGAAATCATTTCGCTCTCTGGATATACTGAAAATGAAAAATTATTTATTGCTAATAAATTTTTACTTCCAAAGCACTTAAAAGAACATAGTTTACTAAAAAGACAGTTCAAAATAAGTGATGAAACACTTTTAGAAATCATCAATGAATACACGCAAGAAGCTGGAGTTCGCCAACTTGAGCGTGTCATTACCAAATTGATTCGAAAAGCAATTCAAGAATTTCTACATTCAGGTGAAAACAAAAGTGTTAACGTTACCAACAGCAAAGTTCAATTATGGCTTGGATACCCTAAATTCAAGAAGGCTAGCCTAAATACAGGAAGCCGTATTGGTATTGCAACTGGTCTTGCATGGACAGAACTTGGTGGTGATGTGCTTGAAATAGAAGTTGCTCTTTTACCAGGAAAAGGAAACTTTACCTTAACAGGACAACTTGGCGAAGTTATGCAAGAATCTGCACAAGCAGCGTTAAGCTATATCAAAGCAAATGCAACTCGCTTAAAAATATCACAATCAATGTTTAACAACAAAGATATCCACATTCACCTACCAGAAGGTGCCACTCCAAAAGATGGACCATCTGCAGGTATTTCTATGTGCTCAGCACTTGTATCGGTACTTACAGGCATACCTTTAAAGAAAAACATTGCAATGACTGGTGAAATCACCTTACGAGGTCGAGTGCTAGGAGTAGGAGGCCTTAAAGAGAAAATCTTAGCCGCTCAGCAATATCAAATGACAGATGTTATTTTACCTAAGTCAAATGAAGACGACATAAAAGAGTTTGCAGATGATATAGAAAATGTTACATTATTCTTTGCAGATCAAATGGATGAAGTACTTGTGAAAGTACTTGAACATAATCCTTTTACTTATAAAAAGCCATCTGTAACAAAGAAAAGCTCTAGTAAAGTAAGTGATGCAAAAAAAAAGAAGACCGTAGTAAAAAGCAATAAAAAAAGTAAATAATACAACACAGGTTTTTAAGGAATTTTATGAAAAAGTATTTTAGTCTTTTAGTTTTGACAGCTGCTGTTTTTGGTGCTGGATGTTGCAAGAAGCAAAATAAAGCTACTACACCACAAACAGAAACTATCGTAAAACAATTTATTCAAGAAGAAGAAATTGTTGATGCAGATAAAAAAGAAGATTATTCAATCATTGCATAAGCAATTTTTATATATCTGACAATTTAGCAAAAAGGGAAACTGTAGTTTCCCTTTTTGCTATTTAAATTTATTTATATTGAATCTCATATAAATGTGCTAGTTCCTGTGCATTAGTTGTATCATGAGCAGACTTATCAATACGATACTTCACAAAACGTGGAAATCGCAAAGCAAAACCTAAGTTCTCTTCTGTTTTCCCTGCAGTATGCAATGGAGATTTTGTAATATCATCAGCTCGAATTTCACATACAATTTCAGGATTAACCCATACATCAGGATGTAAACTTTTTGCAACGAGAACATTCGACTGCTGTTGATCAATTACAATTGCATCACAACGTTTTTTCAAATCAATGAATTCCAAGTCAGTCATACCAGTTCCAACCTTAGCAACAGACTCAAATCGATCTTTTTCAGGATTATAAACACCAACTAAAAAAGCTCCTATTCCAAGACCCGATCGACGACCTTGCCCAACGTAATACCCTAAAACGACTGTATCAATAGTATCACCCAGTTTTTGTCCCGTACGACGCTTCAACTTAATCCAATTAAAATTACGCTTACCTGGTTGATATATTGCATTCTGTTTTTTTATCACAAGCCCTTCTAGTCCAGCTCCAATTGTTTGTAAGAAATAATCATCAAGCTCTTGAGTTGTTGCTACTTGCTTCTCATCAATTAAAAAAATGTCAGAATTGTCACATTGATCCGCAATTTCACTAAGTTGTTTTCTTCGCTGAGCATGTGTTAACTCCAGCTGAGATTGACTATTGTAATAAAGCAAATCAAATAAATAAACTCTCAGTGGAATATCTTGTGATGCCTGTTCAATATTATGTTTACGCTTACGTTTAACAGTCTCTTGAAATTGTAAGAAGGTTTCAGTCTCTCCATGGTAGCCAATTGCCTCACCCTCACAAATCAAATTCTGTACAGGTAGCTTAATGATATCTTGGACAATATCAGGGAACATAGAAGACATATCTATCAAATTACGGGAATAAAATTTCACTACAGGAATATCTCCCGTCTTATCAAGATGAATTTGTAATCGAAATCCATCTAATTTTGGTTGTGCTGCACAAACTCCTAGTTTGGCAATCACTTCTGCCGCAGTTGAAAGTCGCTCGGCAGCTGCTGGCCTAATTGGAACTCCAACCATTGATTTCATCTGTTCGATAGCAGGCAAACCGCCTTCTTTCAATGTTGCAACAACCAATCCTAAATCAGCACAAATATTATATGACTGTTCAAGAGGTAAGCGAATCGATTTATTTCCAATATACATCCATGAAAAAGCATCAAGCAATGTCATATCTGAAAAACCTAAACGTAATGTTTTTGTAATAATACGAATGATGTATTTTGCCGACAAATTATCAACTTTCCCAAGTAAATGGACTAACTTTTGCAATTTTAATTCAGTTGATCCATTGCCACTTAATTGAGCACAAGCAACTAATTCTTCATAAGTAGACTCTATAGATGATTCAAAATCAACACCCTGCCATTCTTGTTGTATTACATCACCTAGATCACCAATTTTTTTATATTTTTGTAAAATATCGTCTGCACTCTGATTAACGAGTACAGCGATAATTTCAATCAAACCTTTATCTGCAATATTAAACTGAATGTTTTTGTAAACAGCATCTAAATGTCCCAAAGAAAGATATGTCACAATCTGAGCTTCATGTGAACTCATTCTTTTTAAACAATGTGCTAATAATTTTGTTTTTTCTAATCGACTTGACGTTCCTTCAATTGTTTCAAACAACTGTGCAACTTGAGAAAAATTCATAATCTAATTACCTACTTTTTAAATGAGAATAAAAAGGAATAAAATAATATAAAGCAGATGCCCATGATACAAATAAGCTCAGACAAAGCAAAACTATTTCAGTTCCATTCCAAAAAAGATCAACTTGATTCTGCATTGGATTTATAATGATCCAAGCAATTAACATAATATGTAAAACTGTTTTTAATTTGCCCCATGACGATACGGCAATATGTAAATTATTTTCAAGCGCAATTTCACGTAATCCCATCATGAATAGTTCACGTCCAACTAAAAGTAAAACCATCACATAAGACATTTTACCCACAGCCAACAATGCAACAAATGCTGAAAATGTTAAAACTTTATCTGCAATATGATCAAGCGTTGCACCAACAATACTCACTTGTCCATAACGACGAGCAAAGTACCCATCAAGAAAGTCTGTAAAACCAAAGAATAAGAATAAACCAGCAATCAATAAGTTTGTAAAAAAATCATTATAAGAAATATAATGAACAATAAAAAATGGCACCAGAATTGGTGCACCAATTAAACGAATCAAAGTAAGATATGTAGGAAATGTTATTTTTTTGAAGTGTTTCATATCTTTTTCTTGGTGACTGCGCAGGGACTCGAACCCCGGACCTACGGATTATGATTCCGTCGCTCTAACCAGCTGAGCTACGCAGCCACTATTTTTTTCAATTAATTAAAAATAGTATACCATTAAATACTTAATTTGGAAACATGAAATGCAGTTAAATACATCTTAAACAATGATCTTAAGAAGAATAAACCTGTAATCAATGTTGAAATGATACCAATCATCATAGTAACAGCAAAACCTTGAATTGGTCCTGTTCCAAAATAGAACAATACAGCCGCTACAATAAAGGTCGTAATATTTGCATCCAAAATCACCATCATTGCATCAGAGAAGCCATCATTAACTGCTTGAGTAACAGATAAACCTCGAGCTAAGCAATCTCTAATTTGCTCATAAATAAGAATTGATGCATCAACCGCCATACCAATTGTTAAAATCATTCCTGCAATACCTGGTAATGTTAAAGTTGCCTTAACAGCTGACATACACAATAGAATCAAAATCATATTATATGCCAATGCCAATATAGCAAAGAATCCACATAAACGATAAAAGTATATACCGAAAATTAAAAGCAATAACAAACCAATTGCACATGAAAGCAAACCTTTTTGTACAGATTCTTGCCCTAGTGTAGGTCCGATTTGACGCTCTGATATAAAGTTAACTTTTGCTTTAAATGCACCAGACTTTAGTAATTTAGCAAGTATGCTTGCTTCTTCAGCCTGGAAATTACCTTGAATTATCCCAGATTTACCAATTGCACTGTTAATTGTAGCAACTTGAACAATTTCACCATCAAGTACAATTGCTAAAGGTTTCCCAATATTACGACTTGTTAATTCATGGAATCTTTTTCCACCTTCATCGTCAAATTCAAAACCAACAACCAAGTCTGTTTTAAATTCTCCACCAAAATCAACTTTAGCATTTTTAAAGAATTTTCCTGAAACAGTCGCATAATCTGGAACTAAATAGAACATTTTACCGCTTTTACCACCTTTTGATGACCCAACAACAATAGTTGTTCCTTCAGGCAGTTCATGATCATACTTATCCATTAACTCTTCGCGAGACAAAGCACTATCTTCAACAACTTTAAATTCCATGATTGCAGATTGGCCAATCATTTTTTTTGCTTGCTTTGGATCTTGTACATCTGGTAATTCAACAACAATAAAACGATTATCCTGCTTACTGATATGAATTTCAGCAACACTCAAACCATTAAGTCGACGTTCCAATATGTTTATATTTGCATCCACTGCTTCTGAAAGCAAGTTACTTAAATGTTGAGGAGAAACAGAAACTTGTAACTCTGAATCTTTAACAGTGTAAAGTAACTGTCGATATTCATGACGAAATAAAGACTCTGCGTCTTGAGCTATAGACTTTGACTCAAAATTAAAAGAAAGAATATTGTTATGGAATGCTGGTTTACCTTCTAACTCAATATTAGCTTCTCTTAAAAACGACTCAAACGATCGAACTTTATCATGCAACTCAGTTTTAATAACATCATCCTGTTGAACTTCGAGAGTAATATAACTACCACCAACAAGATCAATTCCAAATTTCATTGTATCTTTACCGTAATAACCAAAATAGGCTATCGTTAGCGCAGCAAACAATAACCATCCCATAAAACTTGATACAAAAATACGTTTCATTGCAATATTCATGAAAACTCTCCTCGAAAATTAATTTAATTAAGTCCGTCTTTGCTTTAGCTTGGATCGAACAGTCTTCGTTATTTTTCTTTTATATCAGTTTTTATAAATATTATTTATTTGGTGCCGAAGAAGGGACTCGAACCCCCACAAGATTTCTCTCACAGCCCCCTCAAGGCTGCGTGTCTACCAATTTCACCACTTCGGCTAAAAATCTATTAACTGTTGATGATCATCATAGCAAAATCAAAATATTTCGCAAACAAAATGATCCTTTTAATATGTCGGAAAAGATTTACCAATCTTTAGTTCACTGACATTAAGTAACTTGAAAAGGTAAACAATAATTTAAACAATTGTGAAATACAATTATATACACTTACAAACACTGTTCCAACGAAATCTAAAATCACTTTAAAAACTTGATACGAGTTGTTTGAGCCCGACTGCTTTTCACTATTATTTTCAGTTATAGACTGAACAACGACACTATCGTCCTTTTCAGATTTCACTTCAGAAGATGTTACTGGTGAATCCACTGATAGAACCTTAATAGAGTTTTTTGATATTTGAGGAGAAGGTAAATTAGCTGGCAATGCTGGAACTGCTAAATCTGGCTTATCATCAGATGGCTGTGATTCTTCTTTTTTCACTTCCATCTTCTCTTCAATTTTTTCTTTGATTTTTTCTTTGATTTTTTCTTTAATGCTTTCTTTGATGCTTTCTACCGGCAATTTATCTGGCGGTGTTGGAACTGCTAAATCTGACTTATCATCAGATGGCTGTGATTCTTCTTTTGTCTCTGCAATTTTCTCTGCAATTTTTTGCTCAATTTTGCCTTTAATTACATCTTTAACCATTGATTTACCACCAAAATAAACAATAGCAGAGCCAACTAACTCATGCACATATTCTTTTGCTGCAATTATTGTGCTATGAAAATAAGTTGCAACTGGATAACTATATGACTTAATAGAATCTACAACTACAACTACATAACCTTTATAGACAAAACCAACAACCTTACCAATTGTTGATTCATAATATTTATGCATAACATTTGAAAAGCTTTTCTTTTCAGACTCTTCTAAAGCATTCGCCGATTCTTCTGCAGCTTTTTCTGCAGCCTCTTTTGACTTTTCTTGCTCTTTTTCAACTGCTTTTCTAACAGCAATTTCAGCTGCAGCTTTCTCACGAGCACGTAAATTAGATACATCATCTTCTTGAGTTTTACTCATGATTTTATCTAAATCAACGCCTTTAGCCTTTAACTTCTTAACAGACTCATTAACTTTAGAAATGCTATTTTCAACCTTTGCAACAAGAACATTATGTAAATAAGGCAATAAAGTTGACTTCAAATAACTACTTTTCTGATCAATATTTTGTTTATAATTATTCATTTGATAATAAAGATTACGAGACTTTTTATCATCAAGCTCTTTACCAATTGCTTTAAAAGTATCCCAAGATTTTGTTTCATAATCCCGACACTCATCAATTGTTTTAAAAGCTTGCATCAAAGTCTGGTCAATTTTTTTATCAATATCATGAACAGACTTAATATCTTTCCCGATCTGATCAACTACCGTCAACTCTTGCTTGATAGATTTTTGCAAATTACGCTCTTCTTCTGACAAATCACCAAGCAATTTCTGCTCCGTTTCTAATGAAGCCAAAATTTCTTTAAACTTATCGTCAAGTTCATTCTTAGTAAAATCAACAGTTTCCCAAAACGAATCTATCTTCTGGCCCATAGCATTAACTTCATTAGAGAATTGAATTCTCAAATCTCCAACAGCACTTACCAGGGCACGAATTTCATCAAAAGTTGACTGTGCTCGCTCATACCAAATTCGCTTATTAAGCCAATTCCCACCACCGTCTATATCAGTGGTGTCTAAATTAATTTGATGAACATTTGCTATCGAGATAGATGAATCGTCACCATTTTTTAAGTCTTCACTACTACTTGAAGTATCAGAAACATCTTTTGCCTGTACCAAACCTGACATTAACATTACAAATACCATTATCAACTTCTTCATGAATTTTCCTTAAAAAATCGTTACAATTTACATTGTTTTCGTAATTTCCTTTAATTCACCGAACAGTCCGTTTAGCAACTCTTCAGCTTCCCAGGAAGTATAGCTCCACTGTACACCAGAATCAACTTTTGTTAAAACTGACCTATCACTTTTGATATCAATAATATCAACTCTAATAACATTCATAAGTGGATGAACCATAGAAGGTGCACGAACAACCCCAACGCGGCCTAATATACTATAAGCTACATTACCTGCTGCCATGAATGAAATCATTACTTTTTTCTGCCATACCATATTATGGTAGCCTTGATGATCTTTATGAATGGTCAACAAAATGCTTTCTTGACCCTTTGGATACATACACTGAATTGGAGTTGTATGAGGCAATCCCTTTTCAGAAAATGTTGCCAAGACAGCAACTGCCTTACCATTCTTTAATACTTCAACTAAATCTTCAGGAAGTTTAACTCCTACATGCTTTGCCATAAGCACCCTCTAAAAATATATAATAAAAATTGTATCGTTCAGCTTTTTTCACTATTCAGGAAATAAATTAACCGCCACTTCATTTTCTACAACAAAGCCACGCGGTGTCAAAAACAACCGTCCCCCTTCTTGTATCACCAACCCCTGTTTTTCTAACCAATTAGCTTTTTCTTTAAAGTGTTGTTGTTGTTTCGGTGAAAAGGTTTGTAAAACATCGTTTACATCAACTCCCTTTGCCTGTCGCAACCCTAACATTATTTTTTCAATACTCATCTGCTGTGATGTTAATTCTTCTGATTCATAGGTCAAATCTTGACCTTTTTCTACAGCTTCAAAATAGTTTCTTAAATTTTTATTGTTTTGGAACCTAAACTGTCCATTAAACGAACATGCTCCCAAGCCCAATCCCTTATACCCTTTTCTTTCCCAGTAAGCCTGATTATGCTGAGATTCAAAACCTTTTTTCGAGAAATTAGAAAGTTCATATCTATGAAAACCATGTTGCTCTAAAATATCAACAGTCCAATAATAAAGATCTATAATTTCATCATCCGGTGGTAAAACAACACTATTCTGTTTCACTTTAAAATAAAGTGGTGTTTTTTCATGAACCATCAAAAAATAAACTGAAATGTGATTAATCGGCCAAGACATTGCCTCAATAATCATCGATTTCCACTCTTCAGATGACACTCCAGGAAGACCTACAATAAAATCAACTGAAACATTTTCAAATACCGACTCTGTTTTTTGTAATAAATTTATAACATCAACTTTAGTCTGATGTCTATTCAAACCTTTCAAAACAGTATCTTTTAAACTTTGCACACCAATGCTTAATCTATTGATTCCAATTTCTTTCCATACTTCCAAAGCGCCCTCTGGTACAGTCCCAGGATTTACCTCAAATGTGACTTCTGTATTTTCATCAAAAGGAACCACCTTTTTCAGTGTAGCAAACATCTCAACCAGCAGTGGTAATGGATACGTACTTGGCGTACCACCCCCAACATATAAAGTTTTTAAAGGTTTTTGTGCATCAAATGAAGTTTTAAAATCCTGAATTTCTTTACATAAAGATTCATGATATTGTTTCATAAAAGTTTCATGAGAAGCAATAGCAACAAAGTCACAAAAGTTACACTTATAAGGACAAAATGGCCAGTGAACATAAAGATGTTCTAAGTTTTTAAAATAATAGGCCAAATTTAAACTTCCTTCATATCACGCTGTAAGCGAGTATTTTTTATAAAATCTTTAATTAATTGAATATCTTTTTCAATTTTTTCATTCATAGCTACTTCATGTTCAAATTTCACAAAAACCATTCCCTGCAAAATTTTTTGTAACATATGCACATTTTCATCTGTCATATAAATCTCAGCATGTTGAATAATTTCTTTATCCGTCAATTGAGTAAATATAACATTATAGCGAGATGCAAGATATTTCTTTATTATTAATGATAAACTAAAATAGCAATCTTTACTATCATGCTCAGTGATAATCTGTATATTTTTCAAAGCATCAAGCCCAGAAACGGCAATCAATGCATGATCAACAGATACTGTTTTTTTTATATATTTTTTATACAAAAGATATATAAAAAATGTTATCAGCAAAATCATACAGACTACAATAACGAAACTAAACCATTTTTGATGCCAAAAAGGTTTATACCAAACATTATAAATATCGATCAATTGATCTTTATCTTCTATCATTACGGTACCACCATTCGCTGCTTACAAAAAAGAATTAAAGTCTGCATAAAAGTCGAATCGCAAGGAACGTCAACATAGTCTATGTTACATTTTTTCAAAAAATGATTTTGACTATTTATTCGATCATCGAATTTTTTTTGTAACTCTGTGGATCTTCCAGCAGAGAAATGTAATAACATAGTCGATTTAGTCTCAGGATCCTGACCCCATACATGACCAACAGAAGGAACTTTTTTTACAACTGAATCAAGACATCGAATTGCAATAATCTCTCTCTTACAGGCTAACTGCTTTAATGACCGTTCAAAATCACTTACTATAAAGTCTGAAACAATAATTGCTACCGCGTCTTTTCTAAATGACTCTATTAAATAACGACACAAAACATTCATATCTGTTTTTGTTCTCTTTGGTTTATACGAAAAAATCGTCTCCATCAAATACATTGTATGCTTATGTCCTCGTGATGGTGGAATAAACTTTTCAATAATATCCGAAAACAAAATAAGTCCAATGCTATCATGCTCAGATTCTGCTACGAAGCCTAACACCGCTGTAATTTGCTGTATAATATCAGATGTAACATCTTGAGTGGATGCAAAAGATGTGGAAGATGAAACATCTAAACAAAGCATTATTGTTCTATTTTTTTCATCTAAATACTGACGAACAAGTAGCTTTCCAGATCGAGCACTACTATTCCAATCCATAAATCGAATATCGTCGCCATAGCTATACGCTCGTATTTGATCAAACTCAAAACCTGAACCTCTTCGCTTAGTGACATGACCACCAGCTAAAGCTCCATTCATTACACGTCGAGTATGAATTTTAATTTCTTGGATTTTTTTTAAAATCTCTGGAGAAATCATTACTCAAACAATCCCTGTTTTTTGATAATATCTGGTAATTCAATTGAACCGTCTGCCTGTTGATACGTTTCCATTATCGCTACCATCAATCTCGGCAAAGCTAAAGATGAAGCATTTAGTGTATGTGCATATAAAGTTCTTCCACCTTTACATTCTCTATATCGAATAGCACCTCGACGAGCCTGAAAAGAATCGCATCTACTTGCAGAAGAAACTTCATAATAAGCTTTTTGACCAGGCATCCAAACTTCAATATCATATGTTTTAACTGATTGGAAAGATGTATCTTGAGCCGCAAGCAATGATACTCGATAATGCAATCCAAGCATTTGTAAAATATTTTCTGCCGATGCAACCATTTTATCAAGCTCTTGCGCAGATTGCTCTGGCGTAACAATTGAATATAGTTCTAATTTTTCAAATTCATGAATACGAATTAATCCACGCTCTGCATTACCATAGCCACCAGCCTCACGACGGAAACAACTCGTCCATGAAGTCATACGAACTGGCAATTGAGCACGGTCTAAAATTTTATCTCTATACATGCTTGTCAGATTAACTTCTGATGTTGGAGACAAATACAAATCTTCATTCTCAATTTTATAAACTCCATCAGCAAATTTAGGAAGTTGTCCTGCAACTTCTAAAGTTTTTGTGTTAGCTAAATATGGAGGTAAAATTGGATTAAATCCATAACTTATATTATTTTTAAGCATTAAATGTGTTAATGAATAAAGAAGCTTAACAGCGTCACCTTTATACAATGCAAAATTACTGCCCGTCATTCTTGTTGCTGCTTCAAAATCAAACCATTCAAGATTGTTACCAAGTTCTACATGGCTTTGTGGTTCAAAATCAAAAATTGCCTTTTTGCCAAATTCTCTGACAACAACATTTGCTTCTTTATTACCTTCTGGTACATCAACATCTGCTGGATTTGGACAAGATGCATACATTTTTTTAAATTCAGATTCTACAACTTTAAATTTCTGTTCTTTTTCTTTTAAAGACTTCCCAATCTCTATCGACTGTAACCTTATTGCATCAGTGAAACCAGATTTAGCTTGAGCTGCAAGTTTATTCTTTTCTTCACGCAACGACTCTACTTCCATAGATATTGAACGAAAACTTTTATCGACAGCAATAAAACCCTGAATATCATAACTCGGATCTTTTTTTAAAATACGAGTAATTATATCATTTTCATTACGACGCAAATGTGCTAAATCAATCATTAAAAACTCCAAGAAGAACTAAAAAAAACATAACGTCACTGCATTTAATTGCATAATTAAATATAACTTATAAAATTTTGTATTAAAATTTCAAAATCATTGATCTTGATACTATAATACAACTCAATATAACTTGCTATAGTATAGCATAAAAATTAAGGCCGCAACAGATATCTGCGACGACCTTAATAATGGATAAATCTCTATGCGTAAAGATATAAAACCTTACGTTACTTATTTTTTATAAGTGAGCTGAACGAACGATTTCTCTTAGATTTTTACCTGCTTTAAACTTAGGAACAGTTACTTTAGGGATGTTAATTTTTTCTTTAGTTGCAGGATTAATGCCTTGACGAGCTGGACGTTCTGAAATTAAGAATGAACCAAATCCTGTAATTGAAACTTTTTCACCTTGTTTCAAAGCTCTTTCAACAATTCTTGTTAATGCATCAAGCACACGAGAAACGTCTTTTTTACTAAAAGTTGTTTCTTCACTTAGAGCATTAATTAAGTCAGTTTTATTCATCTCTGTCTCCTAAAAAAAGTTATATATAGTTATTACACCGCTTATTTTGCTACAAGAATTTGAAACCTTGTTGTATCAAAGAGTAATTTTATTTACTATTTTGTCAAATTCATTCTGTATTTTTCGCAAAAAAGATGACACTTATCAACTAATAGGCTCTCTCCTTCATAATTTCTTTATATTTGTCCTGTGCTCTTTTTTTTGGTATTTTAATAAAAAATTATTCACTTCTCCCACAACTACGAAAGTCATAAATATGTTAATAGACACCCACTGCCACATCAACACTATTCTTCGCGGATATGAGACCAAGTCGTCATATACAGAGTTTTTACATGATGAAATCGAGCAAACAAATTTGATCATCCAACAAGCATATGATAACGATACAAAAATCATTATTAACGTTGGTACAGATCTTATTGAAAGCATAACTTGCATCAAATTAGCTAATATTTATAAAAATTGTTATGCGATTATTGGAATTCACCCAAATGATGCGACTCAGGAATGGAAAAGTGAATTTAAAGAAATAGAATCTTATGCCAAAAACCACACCGACCATAAAATCATTGGCGTAGGTGAATGTGGCATAGACTTACATTATGACAATTACAATTTGCCTCGACAGCAAGATGTTTTCAAAGCACAAATAGAACTTGCCCTAAAATACAATCTTGCTTTATCAATTCACTCTCGCGATGCTTCAGAAGAAACATTCAAAATTATCGACCAATACTCAAAAGAAGATAATTTTAAAGGTATTATGCACTGTTTTTCCTATGATCAAAGTTATGCTGATCAAGCTATAAAATTCAATCTTGCTCTTGGTATCGGTGGAACAGTTACCTATCCTAGGAATGAAGCTCTACGATCTATCGTAAAAAATGTGGAACTTCGTAATATTGTTTTAGAAACTGATTCACCATTCCTATCACCCCAAGCTGTACGGGGTAAAAAGAATTGCCCGGCAAACATAAAAATCATAGCTGAATTCATTGCAAACTTACGTGAAACTTCCTATGAAAACATCGCCGAAACAACGACGAATACCGTCAAAGAATTGTTCAAGCTATCTACTAAAGTTGCTTAATAAAGCCTTTTTCTCTATCCTAGTTAGTAGACAAGACTTAAAACAATACCGGGACACTACATGTTTTCATCTATAATCGAAGCCTTTGCGCTATACTCATTTTTGCTTTTAAGCATTGGAGTCTACTTCTATCATACCAACAAATCACAAGAAGATTTTGCTCTTGGTGGCAGAAAACTCAACTACTGGGTAACTGCTTTATCTGCACAAGCAAGTGATATGAGTGACTGGCTTTTCATGGGACTTCCAGGTATTGTCTATGCACAAGGACTCATTAATGTTTGGACAGCTTTTGGACTTGCTTTTTTCATGTTTTTAACGTGGCATTTCATTGCCCCAAGATTCAGAATAGAAACTGAACGCACTGACAGCATCACACTCACATCTTTTTTACAAGCAAAATTTAACGATAAAACCAATACCATTCGTATTATCGGTGGATTACTCTGTCTCTATTATTTTACATTTTATATGGCAGCAGGTCTCGTTGGATTAGGAAGAGTATTCGAAGTAGCATTCTCTATTGACTACTACCATGGTATTCTTATTGGTCTTGCAATAACATTAACATACACTATTCTTGGCGGTCTTTTAGCGATTGCATGGAGTGACCTCATTCAAGGTGTTTTCTTACTAATAGCTATAATAGCTGTACCTTTTTATGCAATGCAACAATTAGGGGGAATGTCTTCTGTCCTAACTATTTTACAAGATCAAGGACCTGAATACTTATCCTTATTTCCAATAAAAAACAATTTACTTTCAATATTCTTTGGTATTACAACATGGGGACTTGGCTACTTTGGACAACCACATATATTAATTAACTTTATGAGTATTGATAATCCCTCTAACATTAAAAAGGCTAAAGTCGTTGGTTTATGCTGGCAGATACTAGCCTTAACATCAGCAATTTTTGTTGGAATCATTGGAAAAGCTTTTATTAGCCCAGCGCTTGAAAACAAAGAGCTTGTTTTTATAATCATGGTTAAAACATTATTTTCACCATTTCTTGCTGGCCTCATTTTATGCGCTATTTTAGCTGCGACCATCTCGACAATTAACACACAAGCGCTTATTTCAGCATCACTTATCTCTAACGATCTTTACTATCCAATCACAAACCATAAAGCATCGCCTCAACAAGAATTAATTTTAACAAGAATTGCTATGTTTATTATTCCAATATTTGCACTGGCAACTGCATACTACAATTCTGCATCAGTTCTTGAACTTGTTTTATACGCATGGTCTGGACTTGGATGCAGCTTTGGACCTCTCGTGATTCTTTCACTGTACAGCACATTTGTCACACGAGAAGGAGCTATTGCAGGACTTGTAACAGGTGCCCTTGTTGGAACACTTTGGCCAATGCTTAATAGTTCAATTCCAACACTTCTTGTCGGGTTTATTTTAAATTTCAGTATTACTTTTATTGTTTCAAAGTTAACTAAACAAAAGTAAGTTCCATGAAAATTACTAAGTTGATAACCATATACAGTTTTCTAACACTTGCACTATCAACAATGCTTTATGGAATGGATGATGAACAGAAAATAGAAGAACACAGCGAATCAACATACCGATTACCTGAACCTCAATCTTTGCATACAAGATCAGCACCTCAAGGTATATTTATTACTTTAGGAAACTCAAAAAAACCAACATTATTACCAGAGTTTTATGATCATTCCTTTGAATTCAAACGACAGAGATCAACTAAGATATATCATGACAGCATACAAACAAGCAATCAATATGCTATGGATCATAGTAAAGATGCATTACAAAATTTACGATTATATTTGCTTGAAAATTTACTTCTTAATTCAAAGTTTGAACATACTAATGAACGATGTCGTGAATATACACAATTTTTAGGATATAAAGCGACTCCAAACTCGGATACTTTGAATCGTATCGCGCGAAGGTGTAATGACATTACAGGTCATTATGATTTTCCTAATATCAATCGAATATTGAATGAGTACTACAATTTTAGAATAATGATTGAAAGCCTAAAAAAATAAGTGTAGCAACAAAATCAAAAAGAACTCTACTATAAAATTTCTAAAACAAGAGTGGCTTATGAAAACTTTAAAAAAATTTTTCACATACGGCATTATAATGTTCTCACTATCTATAAAAATTCATGGATCCGATGCTACAGACTCATTGTCTCCTAAACCATCTTTAAATGTATCTTTTTTTAATGCTGTGATAAACAATAACATCGAAGTCGTTAAAAAAGCTCTTGATGATGGAGCCAACGTCAACACTCAAAATCCACTTGGGAAAACAGCTCTGCACATGGCAGTAAACAACTGTAAATATGATAGAGAGCCAACGTCAATGAAAATGGTTCTAATGCTACGCGCAGCTAAAATAGATGAAACTATAATTAACAATGGCGGTTGTACTGCATATGAAGAAACATCACAAAAAAAAATAGACAAAATTTCTGAATATAACGTACTACTTAACTCTATTGCAATAATGGAATTGGCTGAGCAACGTCCAGCTATACAACACCCTTGTATCGAAAAATGGAGACGTGGATGCTTAGAAGCAGAAAGTCAATACCGCTATAAAAACGAAAAATTAAAAACACATGCTATTTTCAATCAATTTAACGACTAACTAGAAAATATGAAAAGCACTAAATTAATAGCCCTATACAGCTTTCTAACACTTGCACTATCAACAATGCTTTATGGAATGGATGATGAACAGAAAATGGAAGTGTACAATGAAACAAAATATGTATCTAACATTGACCCTCATGAATATTCTCATATAGAATTCACACCTCAAGGTACATTTATCACTTTAGGAAACTCAAAAAATCCACCATCATTACCAAAATTTGAAGATCCATGCTTTACACCTGAAGAACAGCAATCAACTAAAACATATTATGAAACCATACAAAAATCCAATCAATGCTCTATGAGTAAAAGTAAACAGGTGTTACAACACCTCCAATTCTATTTACTTGAAAATTTGCTTCATGATTCAAGGTTCGAACATACTAATGAACGATGTCGTGAATATACACATTTTTTAGGATATAAAAATGCTCCTGACTCTAATACTTTAAATTATATCGCACAACAGTCTAAGATTTTTCAACTTTTTCAAAAAAAATAACGTTACAGGTGATCCTGATTTTCCTAATATCAATCGAGTATTGGATAAGACCAACTGCTTCAGATCAGGAAAATAACAAAATCGAAAAACACTCTACTATAAAATTTCTAAAACAAGAATCTCTTATGAAAATTTTAAAAATCATTTTAACATACAGTTTTCTAACACTTGCGCTATCAACAGCAATTCACGGAATGGATGATGAACAGAAAATAGAAGTGTACAATGAAACAAAATATGTATCTAACATTGACCCTTCTAAACATTCTCATATAGAATTAACATCAAAAAACATATTCATTACTTTGGGAAACTCAAAAAAACCAACATCATTACCAGAATTTCATGATAATTCTTTTAGCTTTGAAGACCAAAAAACAATTGAAATATACCGTGAAACAATACAAAGACTATCTCAAGAAGAAATGCAAAACTCAAAATTTGTGTTAATGCATTACGCTACATTAAAAAATACATTAATAAGAAATGTTAACATAGATGATATATTTGGAGATTCTAGCAATGCTTAAAACTAAAAACGTTAAATCAATTTTATATACAATTCTATTCACTACACTTGCAATACAACTTCACAGCTCAGATGATGAATTTGAAATAGTAACATTTACAGTACGAGACAAACTCGATCACATAATACAAGAAGAAGAAGTCGCTAATAATTTACTAATAGAGTCTGCTAAGAACAGTAACTATATTGGTATGAAACAAGCCCTTAATCAACGTGCAAATATAAACTTTCAAGGAATAGATGGAAACACAGCTGCTCATTATATAGCAAGTAATGACTTCGTTCACGAAGTATCAGCATTGATGACACAACACAATGCTAGCATAATAATTCCCAATAATATCGGGCAAACTGAAGATGATATTCTAAACGCAAGGTCTTTAGAGCTTGCGAACGCTCGAGCTGCAGAAAAACTTAATGAGTAATATTAAATTAATAGCCATGTGCAGCTTTCTATTTCTTGCACTATCAACGGTGATTTACGGAATGAATAATGAACAAAAAATAGAAGTATATGATGAAATAAAACATGTATCTAAATTTAACTCTTTTAAGGGTTCTCGTATAGCGCTAACACCAACAAATACATTTATTTCTTTAGGGAATTCAAAAAAAGACTCATCAAGGGTAGAATTTAATGATGAATTTTTTGAAGCTGAATTCCAACAATCAGTTGAGCTGTATCATGAAAATATAGAAATCATATCTCGATTAATAATAAGTGACATACAACCAGCATTAGACTCTTACCAAAAAAGAGTCTTTCTTTTAAACTTATGGAATACCATTTTTCCAAAAAAATAAAGTCTGTAAATTTATTGATATTTCTATAAAACATATGATAGTGTAATCACTCCACTCAATGAAAAAGAGCCGTTTATGAAAAAATTAAAAATCATTTTAACATACAGCGTTATAATATTCATATTATCTACAAGAATATACGGATCAGAAAAAAGAAAAGTTGTAGTCAGCAACTATGACTCTCTAGGAATGCAACTTTTATCATCAGTAGAACATGGTAAAACTGAAAGAATAAAGAATGCTCTCGCAAAAGGTGCTGATATTAACTATCAACATCCAGAAACAGGCGATACGGCTTTTCATTACGTTGCTCGTTACCATCAATTTTTGTTAATGCCACTACTAAACATAAAAGGCGCGAAAATATGTGTACTCAATAAAGATGGTATATCACCTGGTGAAGAACTATTAAACCAACCAACACGAACTCAATACCAACTAAATTGGGAGCAATTCGAAACGATTAATACAACAAATTCAAATCAATTAAGCCAAGCAATTGAAAACATCACAAATAATACTGATTAACTAACTAATCAGCTGATCTTTGACCAACTCTTTTTAGTGGATTTCTTGCAAACTTTTTATAATCTTTCTTCCCATTACGTATATTTTCTTGAGCTATTCGATCATTCTTAATTTGACACGCTGGACAAACATATTCATGACCACATGGCAAAGTAGTGTGAGGGTCAATCTCTTTTTCTTTGCTGTTTTCTTGGCTCCAAGTTCGAGCTACTTGCCAATACATAACAACACCAATTAACATCCCTTCTCCAAAAGTTGTCCAATAATCATGCTCAGCCTGTAAAGGTCCCTCTATCAACGTTAACAACGTAATCAAGGCTATATATTTTTTCACATTCACACTCTTTTTTTTAAAAAAATTAATTTATTCTACCCAATTTCATAATAAAAGGTGTAAGATAGATACCATAGATTTACTATTAAATAAAAAAGGGTACGAATTATGAAGATCTCATATCAACAACTTCTCATCATCATACTTAGCTTTTCACAATCTATTGATGCAGTAATGCTATACAACAAATCAAATAATTCTATAAAATACAATATTTTTAATAAAAAATGGTCTGAGATCAACCAACTTTTTCCAAAAAATACTGGAACTATACCAGCAAATTCATCTTATGAAGTCAATGACCTTGATCCTTCGGTTCAATACGTTGTAACATTTTACAATGTTCATGATGCTCAATATAATCAACGATTTGTTATTGAAGGAAGTGATAAGAAACTTGAGTTCCATCAAAAGCAAAAATCTCAATTAGAACTTCCAGCATTTTAACAATTAGATATAAATATTATTTACGAATAAACATATATTTTAAACGAGTTACAACTCTATCTAAAACAATGTGAGAAATTGCTCCGGCAAGAAAAAAAAGAGAATTTTTCATGGCCCATGCAGAAAAGTCTGAATGAAAACTACCAATAACTAAACCAGTGGTGATAGAAATAAAAATAAGAAACCAAAGCTGATGAAATAAGCCACGATGTTTAACAAGCAAAGGAACAATTGCAAGCAGGCTTAAACCAATAAAAAGATCGGTACGCTCATAATACAAGAAACAACACAAGACAACTAAAGCCAAACTATAAAAAAGTTTTTGGCCTTTGCTTTTTATATCAATATCTGGAAACAATGACCCAATAATACAAAAAACAAATCCCGAAACGATAACCGATACTGATGGCTGTACAGATTTTATACATTGTAAGATTGCAAGATACGTTACAGCTCCACCAATTAAATGTCCTCGAAATCCAGGCATTATATTCCTATCGCGATAATGACAGTTTCATGAAGTCTGTACCAGGGTAATAAAACTGTAAAATATTTTTATAGCTCCAACTATCTTGTACCATGCCAAGCGCTCCCCACTGACATAACCCCATATGATGTCCAAAGCCACGTCCCTGAAAAACAAACATCTTACCCTTCTTCTTTATTGTATAACAAAAACTTTTAACAGAAGGAAAGAGTGAATACATTTTTTTACCTGATACATGAAAAGTTTTCTGCTTCGTCGTTACTAAAACCTGCTTAACTAAACCAGCAGGATCTTTTTTTGTAACTTTAATGTCAGTAATTTCTTGCAGATCAGAATGATCTTTTTTAAGAGCTTCAGTGATTTCAAGTTTACTAAACTCTTTTTTCCAATCATAAATCCAATGTTTCTTACAGTATGTACAAGTTTTAGTTCGAGCTAAATAAGGATGTTTTTTATAATTCATCCCTTCTATTTTAGCAGGAATAACACCCCCACAACAAGAATCAAACATGGCAACGATTGGATCACCTTTATAAGATATAAAAACATTACGAGTTTCATCAACGGCCTGTTTTAACTTTATAAACTTATGATGCCCTTTATAAGTCTGATGCTTGATGCTATTAACGATATGATACAAACGTTTTGATTTATTAGCCTGTAACACCTTATCAACTAAATAAGTTCGACTAGCAATGACTAGAGCCTTATTAACCTCCATAGGCCACCCAGGCCAACCTTCACTATGAACAACTGATAAAAGGTAATCATCAATATCAAGGCTATTAATCAATAAAACTTCTTTTTTATCGCGCACTAAACAAAAAGTCCCTAAATATTTATTTTTATCAAACAACAAGCATCCAGTCTCTTCCTTCATAGACTGAGTGATGATTTTATGAGGCAGTCCAACAAGATAGTCAGTTAAAAACTTATTCAGAATTTGTTCCAATATCTTAACAAAAAAATCAATTCGAACTTTTTCAGATGTTTTTATTTGTTTCAATAATGATTTGGACGCTTTTTTTTCATTGATAGCTTTGGTCAATAAAACTTTCAGCTGTAATGACAGTTTTTGTTGAGCCAGTTGCACGAGAGACTCATATGAAATTACAGGATGTTCAATATTTTCAACAAATTTAGAAATACAACAATTTATACATTCTTGCATCGATTGATACAAAGGTGCATAATCACGGAAATCACGATCATTTACAAATTTATCATAAAAGCCATTTAAACTGGCCAAACGCTTTTGACAAAAAGTGTGATCATCTTTTAACCATTGAATAACAAATTGGGATATATTTTTTTCATAATTTTGTGGAAGTGCAGGTGAAATCAAAAGAGACTGCTCTTTTAATACAACATCGTTAATGGTAAATTCTTTATCAGTACAACCAACAGAAACTGATCCGTACAATGGCTTATCGATACCAGAAATTACCATTCCATGCTGTGATGAGATTTTGTATTCAACTTTATCTACATGAGAAGTATTTTTTTTTTCGAGTAAGACTCGAACATCAAAAGCATGAAACAATGATGTTGAACAGGTTAAAAGCAGGAGAAAATTAAAGAGAAATGTCATGATGCTGCAAGCTATGTAAAAAATCTTGTGGCAATGATATCTTTTTTTCAACTCCACGATTGGCCATTTCATCTGCCAATGTATTATATTCACGTAAGACATGATTGATTTTATACAGATAACCTTTTAACCAATCACTCGCTAGGTTTTTTAATTGTCGCAGATGAACATCTTTAACTTTGTAAATTCCGTTCATCTGCCGAACTAAAAGTTGTGAATCAGAAACTATCGTAAGATGCTCATCTTTTTTTATATATTTCTGAGTAAAGTAAACACCTAAAACCAAAGCCATATACTCGGCCTGGTTATTAGTTTTTTTACCTAAATAGAAGCCTTGCCTACAAATGATTTCGTTATTTTTCATAAGAACAAATCCTGAACCAGCAGGACCTGGATTATTTTTTGAAGCACCATCAATAAAAAGTTGCCATGTAATAACAGCTATTTTTTCTTTTTTATCAACCGGCACTGTCGCCCATAAATCCATTTGTTTCATAAAAACCTTACTCTACGTACAATAAACGATAACAATCACGACATTGCAACAACTTACTATCTCTTAATTTTTGTAAATCACGAGATGTCACGCTATAGAAACAAGCATCACACGATCCATCAACTACAGAGACTACTGGATTTGCAACCCGTCCCTTCATGTTAACATACATATCAAGCCATTCTTGAGGAACGTCTTTTTGTTTATCAATGCGTTGTGTTGTAAGACTATTTAATTGATTTTCAGAATCTAAAATCTCAGTCTTCACAGCTGTTATTTTAGTTGTGAAATCTGAAACCTGCTCTTCATGTACTTTCTGCTTAGACTCATAATTTTCATTAAGAGTATCCAGTTTATTCCACAAAACAAGTAACTCTTGTTCATGCTGTAAACGCTCAGCATTAACAGTAAGAGTTTCTTTTTCTAGAGATTTATATTCTTTTTGATTTGAAATTGATTCAAGCTTTTTTTTAAGTTCAGATTCTTGATCATCTAAAACTTTCATGTGAAGCTCTTTTTCATCAACCGATTTACGTGCTTGTGATTTAGCATTTTTAATATTTAAAAAATCATCTTGCAAGCGCTCTACATTAGAAAGTAAAGACTTTTTAACCTCTTGCGACTTTTTAATATCATGCTCTATTTTAACAAAATTCTGATCGAAGGTTACCAAATCAATAAATGTTTGAAATTCAAGACTTTTCACTGATGTTCCTTTGTTAAAATAAGAATTTATCAATTTTTTGGTGGGCCCACCAGGACTTGAACCTGGGACCTCTCGGTTATGAGCCGATTGCTCTAACCAGCTGAGCTATGGGCCCGTCATTATGTCACATGTAAAGATACCAAACAAATTTAAACATGCTACATAATCGTAAAGCATTTTTTCATTTTTGCCAAGTAAAAACACAATACTAATAAAAATGATAACTCCACAAACCAATATCAATATAATCGCTCTGTTATTTCAGTAAAATCTCTCTTAATTTTTAACAATATGATTCACTACTCATGCGATGAGAAGAAAACTGAATCACACACTCAACAAAAAAACAATTATCACTCACAACACCAATAGAAATAAATATCAATGTGAATAAAAAACAATCACAATACCATTGATTAAGGGCTACTCTATTTAGTAGTATAATTACAGACAGAAAAAAACAATCTCAAGAAAAAGGATATTCAGTATGAAGTATAAAATCTTAATTGCATTAACATTAATAGCATCTATTAATAATCAAGCCCTTGCCGACCAACAAACTTTTACTGATGAACAAGCTCAAAATGCAATGTTCGATTACGCATTTAACCAAAGTATTTTACCTGAAGACTCTGAATCAGCAATGCAACAACAATTATCTAATGAGAAATCACTGGATGGATACCTATATAAAAATACTGAAAGGTTATTGTCATCGTTGGGTGAATCATATCAGTTATGGAAAAAAAATCATGCTGAAGATTTAAATGAAAAAAATAATACATCAAATGTACAAAATATATCAGATGAACAATTTAATGAATTAACATTTAAAAGGTTTCAAAGCTGGTTTATGTTACCAGAAGATTCTGAATCAACAATGCAACACCAATATCAAAACTATGAAAAAGAACAACATCATCAAGATAAAAATGAAGCATTATCTATCCAACACAATTTAGCTTATGAAACAGCTAAACAAGAAGCTGCTATAAAAGAAGCTATACAAAAACATTACGATGCACTATCAAACGAAGATAAGAAAACTTTTCTCTCATCATCATTCTATGATAACCCAACATTAGAAAATGCTTATAATGCCGTAATCAACCCTACTGTAGGAATTACAGCACTAACTGGAATCGCTGCAGCAGCGTTATATTATAAATATTTAGATTATTTAAAGAAACAAGAAGAAGCTAACAAAACAGTCAAAAAAGATGCTCCTAAAGTGATACCTGTAAAAGGATAAGTCACTAAACTTAAATTAAGAATAAAACCTTCTCAGTATGTTTATAATACGCTGAGAAGGTTCTTCTTATTTTATACTTACTGATTTACAATAGCCTGAATGTGATCAAACCTATTACTTCTTCAATTCAAAATTGCGTCTACTCGATTTTCCTGCCGATTCAATGGAAGCTAATGCAAAACCATATCCAAATGCACAAGCTCCAAGGCCTTTAATGAGATCTTCTACACTTGTCGCCGTTGTCATTTTTCCAGAGCCATACTTTATTGCTTCATAACTTGCATAACCACCTAATGCTGAAAGTGATAAATCAACTGTCGTTTTAAATCTATTTGATCTTTCTTTATCTCTTTGTTGTATATATCGACGCAATCTAGATTCCTCTTCTTCTTGACGAGCTTCACTTCTTAATCTTCTACGAGTCAGAGCCTTCACCATTTCCGGGTCACTTAATACGTAACTTGATTCACTATGCTTAGTAGACCGATTGTTGGCATGTGATTCAGCCCAACAATTGTCACGTTTATGTGCTCGACTTATTTTTGTCACTGCATCACTTAATGAAGATGCTAACAATAAGCTAACTATTAATATTTTTTTCATAAAATTCCTATTTTTTATACTTGAGAAACTAAAAAATCCTTTAACCTTGAAGCATAACCATACTCATTATCATACCAACCAAAAACCTTTCCAGACCTACCATTAACATCCGTTAAAAGTTCATCAATAATCACTGAGTGAGGGTTGTTAGTGTAATCGATTGAAACAAGTGGTAATGAATTACTATCTAAAATATTTTTCAAATTACCATCACGTGCATCACGAAATGCCTGATTGATTGTTTCTTTATCAAGATCTACTGACGAAGTGAATGCAAGATCAACAATCGAAATTTTACCAACCGGCACACGTAAGCTCATACCAGAAACTTTACCTGTCAATTCTGGCATAACTTCATTGATTGCTGCTGATGCTCCAGATGTTGTTGGAATAATACTTACCATTGCTGCTCGAGCTCTACGTAAATCTTTTGATTCCACATCTAAAAGAACTTGATTATTCGTGTATGAATGAATTGTATTCATAAAGGCAGTTTCTACACCAAATTTTTCATGTAAAACTTTAAGCATTGGAGCTAAAGCATTTGTTGTACAACTTGCAAGTGATACGACTTTATGTTTTTCTGCATCAAACAAATCGCCATTAATTCCTGGAACAATCGTTACATCAACATTTTTTCCCGGTGCAGTAATCAATACTCGTTGAGCACCTCCATCAATATGCTGCATTGCTTTTTCTTTTGAAGTGAAAAATCCAGTTGCGTCAACAACCCAATCAACTCCAAAAGTATTCCAACCGGCATCAGCTGGGTTCATTACCCCAACCAAAGGAATTTCTAAACCATCAACACAAAGTTTCCCCTGCTCGTATGACACATCATAAGGCAAAGTTCCCATGAATGAATCATATTTAAACATATGAGGAACGTTTTCTATAATTGAAGGTCCAACATTGATCGCTACAATATTTAACTTCTCACGAGCTTGAGCATCCACTAGGTATGATCGTAAAAAAGATCTTCCGATTCTTCCGAATCCATTAATTGCAACATTTATCATGATTACATTTCTTTCTAAAATTATTTTTTTATTAAATTTTATAATTCAACCCAACTGCACAGTAGCTTGATATCAATCACTTTTCTATAAAACTATACCTATACAAATACAACCTACGATTTCACTAACATAAAATCTCCGGAAACTGGGTGGTGGCGGCCACAAAACGCTTTTTCGAAAGGGCGGATGAGTCCCGCCGGACTCAAGATCCCCAAAGTTTGCATGGCAAACGTAGGGTTAATTTAATGAGTGCTACTTAATTCAAATTGCTATATTACAAACATTCCATATTTGTAAATTGCTCTATGACATCACACTCTAACGATTCATCAATCGCAGGTAATTCAAAAATAACAGGAACATGTGATAACAACGGATGATGTACAAAATTATACAAAGCCTCAACTCCAATATTCCCGTATCCAGGAACAGCATGTTCATCTAAAAAAGATCCACACTTATTTTGAGTATCATTGCAATGCAATAAACCAATATTTTCTTTCCCTACATTCGAAATTAAATGGTTCACAAACTCTTCAACCTTACTTGGTGTTGAAATATCATAACCAGCAACATACAAATGAGCCGTATCAACACACATCTGCACACGGCTATGATGAGACAATTGAGCGAATAATTCACCAAATTCTTCGATGCTTGCACTAAATGATTTATCTTTGTGTGGGCTATTTTCTAGCAAAATTATAATTTTTGATGAAGATTTCAATAAAAGATCAACAGCTTTAACAATATACGAAACTCGTTCATCTCTTGTCATATCCTGTGCGAACGATCCCGGATGAATAACAATATGTGTAAATTCAAGCTTTTCAGCCAATTGAATTTCTTTTTTTAAAGAGTAAAACCCTCGACCTTCAATACTCGTAAGATTTGACCAATAAGCTCCATGAACAAACAATTGAGTACAATTCTTTCTACGGAACTGAACAAAACGATCGATTTCATCGTCAGTCAAATTTAAAAACTTTTTTGATTGAAGCATAAGAACAGCTTGAAAAGAAGATTGTTCTAAACGTTCTATCTTATCAACCGCATCGAACAAAGAAACATGTAACCGAATGTGTAGTCCAAATCGAGATTTCATAGAATATACCGCTCTAAAATTTGCAAATCGATATAAGGCCGTAATAAGCTTATCAATAATTGTTTTATATTTTTTAATTTTTCAGAAGAAGAAGCTTCACAGCAAACTGACAAAACTGGCTGTGTATTAGACGGACGAATCAACCCCCATCCATCTGCTGTTTCAAATCGAACACCATCAATCATACTGATTTTAAACTGGCGCTCTTGTAGCATTTCAGCTTTAATGTTAGAAACAATCTCAAATTTCAATTGATCAGAACAAGGAATTCTAATATCATTTGTGGCAAATGACTGAGGCAACATTGCAACAAAGTCATCACAACTTAATTTTTTCGTCATTAAAATTTCAAAAAATCGTAACATTCCATAAATACCATCATCATAACCAAGATGACGATCTTTAAAAAAGAAGTGTCCACTCAACTCTCCACCAAGCAATGCTCCCTGCTCCACCATAACCGTTTTTATGTTCGCACAACCAGTTTTAGCAAGCACGATTTCAGCTTGAGCATACTGCAAAACTGATGACGATTTAATATCTGCAACAATGGTTTTTGTTTTTACAGACTGAGCAAATAATGTCAGTAACTGATCTGCTGCCAGCAAACCCCTACTTCGACTTACAACTGCAACTCGGTCACAATCTCCATCTAATCCAACACCAAAAGATTCAGGATTGTTTTGTACCGCAGCAATTAATTCTTGCACATTATTAATGTCTGTTGGATCTGCAACATGATTGGGATAGGTTCCATCAACCTTTTCAAATAATAAATGCTTATTATTCCAGCCCATTTTTTCTATTAATCGAATTAATATTGGGCCACCGGTTCCATTACCGCAATCAATGTATACTGGGAAATCACTTTTTTTAAGATGTTTGAACTCAGAAACCAAGCTATCTACATATTGATCAATAAGATGTGATGCATTAAAAACTTGTCCGTCCTTATCTTCTTCAACAGTAACCCTCTTAGCGAAAAGCTCATAAATTTGTTGAAGTTTATCACCTTCAATCGCAACTTCTTTATAATAAATTTTTAAACCATTATAATCAGCAGGATTGTGGGATGCTGTAATCATTAAACATGCTTGAACGGGTAAATTATAATGTGCAAAAACGGTAATTGGAGTTGAACAAACACCTAAAAAGTGAATATCTACTCCAGCCATTTTACAAGCTGCTGAGATTTGATAGAAAATAGCTTCAGAATGAACCCTTCCATCCATGCCAACAACAATCGAAGAACAACCTTCTTTTTTGAAAAAAGCTATAATTGCATGTGCTAAATTATAAAAATCTTCAATAGAAATTTCTGTTCCAATTTTTCCACGAATATCATATTGACGAAAGAGTTGCTTTTGCATATTTCCATAACGAACGTATACTAATTAAATTATATAATATAGAAGTTTACCATCATGCAGACAAGAAAACCAGAAGAAAGCAGCAACTTTTCATGATTCCAAAAAAGTTACAAATCAAAAATTTTTTAAGTTATGGAGCAGATCCTCAAATTATAGATTTCCTATCCTATAACCTTATTTGCCTATCAGGTAAAAATGGACATGGAAAATCTGCATTACTTGATGCAATGACCTGGTCATTATGGGGACAAGCAAGAAAAACAAGCGGAACAAGTAAAGCTGATGAAGGCCTCGTGCATCTTGGACAAAAACACATGCTTGTCATCTTCGACTTTGAAATTAATGGTGTTAACTATCGAGTTCGAAGAGAATTTGTTAAAACAAAATCAACCCCTTTCTCTGCGCTCGATTTTGGTATTGTAAAAGATGATGGAACATTCACAACGATGACAGATAAAACCATCAAAGTGACACAAACAAAACTCGAAAAAACCATCGGAATTAGCTACGAGTCATTTATAAACTCAGCATTCTTACGACAAGGTCAAGCAAACGAGTTTTCAAAAAAATCTCCTAAAGAGCGTAAAGATATTTTAGCAACGATTTTACAACTTGAACGTTTTGAAGATTTGAAAAAAGTAGCTCTCGAAAAAAGTAAGACTTTTCAACAACAGCATCTTCAAAAACAAAGCATTTATAATCACATCTCTCAAGAAGTCGTTAGTTTGCAAGAAGTCTTACAAGAAAGAGATGCTCATACTCTGCAACTTAAGAACATTGATGTACAAGAAAAAGAGTCTCTTGAACTATTCAAACAAAGTGAAAAGATAAAAGAAGAGTTATTAGAACAACATAAAAAGTATGAATTTATCCAGTTGGAAAAATCTCAACAGATCAAGCAAATTGAAGACTTTGAACAACAAATAGCCTCACTTGAAAAAGCCTACCAACAAATAGCATCACAACAAAAAGATAGTGCTAATATTGAAAAAATAGAAAACGAACAAAAAAAATTACGAGCAACCGTTACAATACACCAAGAAAAACTTAACAAACGACTTGAGCTTAAAGATCTTTATCTCAGTCTACAAGAGCAAAAACAAACTCTCGAAAAAGAATTAGCTCAAGAAGAATCCGAAATTGCCCAAAAGCATGAAGTCACCTGTAAAGTGTTACAAGAACAGATAGAACAACAACAACGACAACTTGCACTACAAGAAAAAAAAGTTGAACTATCAACTCAAGAAATAACTCAACAAAAAACTCATATCACATCTCATGAAAAAATCATTCAAGATCGAACAGATGCATTAAACACACAAGCTCACCATGAAAAGCAGTTTGAAGATCATAAAAATGAATATCAAGCATATAAAACACAAATCATCCTGCTGGAAAAGCAAGTCATCGACCTTGAACAAAAACATACATTATCTTTAGGCAACCAAGATCCAAGCTGTCCATTGTGTGAACAAAATCTATCTGCATCTCGAAAAAAGTTTTTAGAACAGAAATTTAATGAAGACACCACAAAGACACAAATAGATCTTCAAAAAATCAAGACGAATGCCATCAATTTACAAAAAGTATTAATTCAAGAACATGCAGTCGTTCAGAAATATAAACAAGATCAAAACGAGCTCACAAAAGTCATATCCCAAACAGAAGCAAACAAGCTACAATTTCAAAAGTTAATAGGTCAATCACAAGAAGACCAAAAACAAATTATTACTGCTCAATCAAAAGTTAAAGAGTTACGTGAAAATTTACAAAAAAATATAGATGATCAAAAAAAATCAGAAACAAACCCTGCGACTAAAGAAAAAGAAATTTCATACCAAACTTTTATAAAAAAGATTGATGCCTTAAAGCAGACAGCTCAAACATTAGCCTACAACAAAGAATCTCATAAAAAAGATTATGAGGAATTACAAGAACTTGAAACTATACTGGTCGGATATCAAGCTTTACAAAAAGAAATAGCTCAACAGGAACAACGACGTAAACAAATTACTGATCTTCAAAATTTAACAAACAAAAGTAATGAGTCCTGTAAGTCGTTCGACGAAAAGTTACAATTAATTAAAGATTGTCCAACCAAGCTAGCAGAGCATATTAAAATCCAACAAGAACAGAAGCTACAGATTGAAGCCATAACAGCTCAAAAATCAAACTTGCTCAACAAAAAAGCTGTTTTCGACCTACAGTACAAAAAATTAATAAGCCTGCAAAAAGAACAGGTTTCCATAGAAAAAGATCTCAAATCTATCAACCTTGAAATCACCGACTTCGCTGAAATCGTAAAAGCTTTAGGTAAAGACGGTCTACAAGCTTTACTCATTGAGCAAGCGTTACCAGAGATAGAACAAGAAGCTAATATTTTACTTGGCCAATTAACTGATAATCAAACACAAATTTTTATGGAATCTCAACGAGATCTTAAAAAAGGTGGTAGCAAAGAAACTTTAGATATAAAAATATCCGACTCAATCGGATTACGCCCTTATGAAATGTTTTCTGGTGGAGAAGCGTTCCGAATAGACTTTGCCTTGCGCATCGCAATCTCAAAACTCCTTGCACGTAGAGCAGGAACTGCATTACAAACACTCATCATAGACGAAGGATTTGGATCACAAGATGATGACGGATTACAACTAATCATGGATAGCATTTTAAAAATTCAAGACAACTTCGCCAAGGTTATTATTGTATCACACCTACCAAGCATGAAAGAACAGTTCCCAGTTCAATTTCTCGTGCAGAAAAAAGCATCTGGATCAGTTATCACTGTAATCGAACAAGGATAAAAAAATATCCCCTACTCATTACAAGTAAGGGATATTTTTATACAATCAAAAACTATTTAACTTAATCAGCTTTTTCCTATCTACATAAATAGTAATTTATGCATCAAAAGAAGTAAAATCATCCTGATTATTAAAACATTCATCTTTTTTAGAATCTTTATCCATAGATGGATATAAATAATTATAAGCCATAAAACCACCTACAGTTGCCGATAACAATGTTACTCCAGCAATTGTTTGCACATTTGTGCTTGGATTTGCCTGAAAATACAAACCTCTTATCGCTTTATTTCTATTACTTTCTGGCAATGAGTTCACACGACTTAACTGCTCATCTGATAAAGTTTTTTTAAAATCTTCAAATTTACCTTGAAATGAATTATCAAACAAAGCTTCTTGAAATGAAGTAAAAGTACACCAACTGTTACCAGTATCTTTTTCAACGTTAGTACTTGAATCAGTAGCAACTAATCCTGCAGACAAACCTGCAACTGCCATTAATATTAATTTTAAATTTTTCATATACATCCTTTATATTTCTCACTTACCGCTAACATTTAATTATTCTAAACATGATAAGCATCTATCCATGAATCATGTATCTATTCATACAATACCACGACTAACAATCAGTGTAAAAAGGGTACCTGCATTTTATACAAATAGGCCACTATAGCGACCTATCAACAACAAAGTGAAATTTAGAATGCAAAAAAACCCCCGACTCATCACGAGCAATGGATCTTTTTATATGATCAAAAACTATTTATTTCTTATCGTCTTCTTCATGGTCTTTATCCATAGACTGATATAAATAATTATAAGCAATGAAGCCAATAACAACCGCTGTAAGTAGAACTGTTCCAAAAACTTTTTTACTAACAGTAAGATCTACTGAAAGCTCTTTCAAATGCGTTTTTAATATTTTTTTATCGTTTTCATCTTGCTCCAAGTCAACATATCCCTGCAAATCTGTATTATCTTTAAGACGTTTTGCAATTTCCTCCTCACCCAATTCATATTCCGTTCGAGCAAGTTCAGCAGTTTTACCTTCGAGGTCTAAAATTTTATGTTCACCTAAGTATAAATAACGTCCCGATATACTACATATCCCTAATGATGTTGTTTCTTCTCTTGTACTTAGTAACTTCATAAAATCAAATTTAACATCTTCTGCATTCATACCAAAACACATCAAAAAACCTATAAACATAGATAATGACTTAAAAGTTTTCATATTTCATCCAATCCGTTTATTGTGAAAAATGATTCACTAGCTTACTATTTGCATACATCATAGCATTTTCCATTTAAAAATTATCTTTAAATTAAACAAAAAAGAGGTCCCTTACTCATCACAAGTAAGAGACCTCTTTTAAAAATCAAAAACTATTTAGTTTTTATCATCACCTTTAGGATCTTTATCTGTAGGTGGATATAAATAATTGTAAGCTACAACACCAATAACAACTGTCGTAAACAAAGTCACTCCAGTTATTTTTTGCGCAATCGTAAGTGGATTGGCTTTATAGTACAACTCTTTTAAAAACTCATCTTTATCTGATTTTGGTAATGACTCAAATTTTTGCAGATCATCTCCTGTTAAAGTTTTTCCAAATGCTTTCACTTTATCCATAAATGGAAGGTCATCACTTGGAGATGATACTTCAACAACGTCCGTAACGGCTTCCGTTGGAATATCATTTTGAGGTGATAATTCAACGACATCCTTAACGTAAAATGCATTATGCAACTTAGTATAAAGTGATTGAACCTTTTTAAAAGCAACCTCCTTTACAGTATCATTTTGAACTGACGCCACAACTTCATCCTGAGGTACTTCCGTATTTGAACGCAAGCTATTAACTGCCTCCATATCAACAGAAAAATCACTGACTTCCATGTCACTATATACTTCTGTTGAATCAGTAGCGACTATTCCTGCAGAAAATCCTGCTATAATCAATAATAATTTTAAATTTTTCATATTATGCCCTTAATCGATTAATTAATATTTAACTATTTTCAATATCTATATCTTGATCTTCACCATCATATTGCTTACACACATATAATGAAGCTATACCAATGGTAATCACAGTAACAGCAGAAGCTATAGATGTCATACCAGGATTATTTCTTACATAACTCAAAACGTCTGTCAAAAAAACGCTTGTATTAACACTTTTTTGAGTTTCACTGTTTTCAGTAATAGTTTGATCTGATATATCTTTGTTACTTTTTTCATTCTCATCTTCAGAGTTGAAATTCTGGCCATCTACTATACCAGCACTAACTTCTTCAGAGCTTTTATTAAATTTAGATCTTATAGACTCTTTAGCTTCATCTATAGAATCACTGAATCCTACTCCAATTTCACCTAATGCTTCTGTTGTTTTATCAAATTTTGATGATACAAACGATTCAGCTACGTTTTTATTTTCATAAATTTTTTTAACTATAGTTTTTTTAGCTTTCCCCATAGAATCATTAATTTCAATTTGAGCTTCACCTAATTTCACTGTTACTTTATCAGAAGTATCCTGAAGCTTAGATGTCGCAGACTCTTTAGCTTTATCTATAGATGCATTAATCTCAACTCGAACTTCACCTAATTTAACGATTGCTTTGTCAGAGACTTCATTAAATGCAGATGTCGCAGACTCTTTAAACTTAACTGTCATTTCATCTAACATTGTCCCTGTTTTATCAGATACTTCACTACAGTACTCACGGAAACAATCACTCATCGAAATTTTAACGTTTACATCATTCTGAGCATCAGAAGACTGAGTTTCAACTATATCTGTAACATCTGAAGGCGTAACCTCATCAACAGTATCAACATTCAGAATAACTGCCTCAACACACTCAGGCGCTTCATTTGAATCATTTGCAACTAAACCAAGAGAAAAACCTGTAACTACCATTAATATTAATTTAAAATTTTTCATATTATCCCTTAAAAATTTAACGTGTGACGAATCTCAGTAATAATTATATCTTAACTGTTCTCAACATCCGCACCTTGAGCTTCATCATTATATTGCTTATACATGTAGAATGAAGCCATACCAACAACAAGCACAGTCGCTGTAGTAATGACAGATGTTATACCAAGATTGGTTTGTACATAATTAGAAACATTAACCATTAAATTTTTTGTAGTATCATCTTGATGTGAATTCTCAATAATTGAAGGCTCGTTTAATCGTACATTTCCAGCATCATCTTGATGTAAATTCTCAACAATCGAAGGTTCATTTAATGGTACGCTTTCAGCATCATCTATTTTCAAATTATCAACATTATCCTCTTGTCGATTATCAACAATTAAAGATTCATCTAGTGGTACTATTTCAGCATTATCTGTTTTTAAATCACTAACGTTATCTTGTTGTGGTTCATCATTCGATTGAGTTACAGACTCTCTTAAATTTTTATAGAAATCGCTCTTAACTTTAACTACAAAATCATGAAAACTCCCAACTACAGACTTTCTTGAACCATCTATACTTTTATAGATATCCGCCCTACTTTTATTAGAAACATTTAAACGTATATCTAAAACCTCATCAACTATCTCAATATCAACACCATCCGATTGGTCTGTAAAATCAAGCATAAAAACACGATTAAATATATCTTTCCATTTATTTGCATCAAGAACTGTAACATCCTTAACCATTCGCTCTAAAGATTCAGAAATAGTGTCTTTACCAACTTCTACGTCATGTGATTCTACAGGAATATTTAAATCTATAGCTACTCTAGTAATTGCCTCTGTCCCTACATTATCAATAAATTCATCAGCAACCTGTGTCTCACCAATGTTCAATTCCGTAGTATTTTCCTGAACTGGGTCTATGACTGTAAGAATAGTATCTGTATCTACTCCTGCATCCTGATTTACTGGAGCAACTTCTACAGGAATCTCTATCTCAATAGCCTGTACAGCTTTAACATCAGTAGTACTTGAAGATATAGCATCCTGAACAATCTGCTCTAAAGCTTCAGAAATAGTGTCTTTACCACTTTCTACACCCTGATCTTCTACAGGAATATCTAAAGTAATATTTTCTTGAACTGGCTCTACAACTGCAAGAATAGTATCTGCATCTACTCCTGTATCCTGACTTACTGGAGCAACTTCTACAGGAATCGCTATCTCAATAGCCTGTACAGCTTCAACATCAGTAGTACTTGAAGATGTAGCATCCTGAACAATCTGCTCTAAAGCTTCAGAAATAGTATCGTTACCGATCTCTACATCCTGAGCTTCTACAGGAATATTTAAATCTATAGCTACTCTAGTAATTGCCTCTGTCCCTACATTATCAATAAATTCATCAGCAACCTGTGTCTCACCAATGTTCAATTCCGTAGTATTTTCCTGAACTGGGTCTATGACTGTAAGAATAGTATCTGTATCTACTCCTGCATCCTGACTTACTGGAGCAACTTCTACAGGAATCACTATCTCAATAGTCTGTACAGATTCAACATCAGTAGTACTTGAATATGTATCATCCTGAACAATCTGCTCTAAAACTTCAAAAATAGTATCTTTACCAACTTCTACGTCATGTGATTCTACAGGTATATCTAAATCTGTAACTTCCTTAACTGGCTCTACAGTGTCAACAACGCTTGAATTAGGATAGAATGATGCAATATTATTATAAATCGTTTTACCCAAAGAATTTATTTCATCAACATATAAAGTGCTTACCTCGTCATGACTAGATTGATCAGAAAAGTGGTCAGACACATCTTCTATTTTTTCACTAAAAAATGATTCTACTGAATTCAATACACTTTCAGTACTATTATTTACAACTTTATTCGTTGTTTTTTTGGAATCAAGACTTGAATCATTTGCAACTAATCCAACAGAAAAGCCTGCTATAATGAATAACATCTGAATTCTTTTCATATTTTCCCTTGAAATAATTTATTCTTATTTTTATCACCGAATCAATCTATACAGAAAAAAATCAATAGACATACATAAAAACTACTAACCAATTTCCCGCATGTACTAATTATATCAATTTATATGAATAGTGCATATAGGAAATCACTCTTTCGTCAGAAAAAACTCATTTCATTTATAAACATAGTCCCCTGTTCATTACAAACAAGGGACTATATTTATATTAAAATTCAGGGAATTATTTTAAACTATTTTTATACTATTGTGTCATTATCACAACACTGTCGACATCCATATACTGGGCCTACTGTAGCATATAAAATTAAAAGCATTACATAAAAAAATCCCCTGAATCAAAAAGATCCAGAGGATTTAAATCTACTAAAAAAAGTAATTATTTTTTAGTTTTTAGATTTTTTGTTAGCAGCATCATTATGCATAGCATATGCAAAATAAGCAGCTGAACATACACCAACAACAGCAATTAATCTTACTGGGCTGTTAACTAATTCTGAAACAGTATCTGTAGTAACTGATGTTGCATTCTCTACATAAGGCTTAGCAAGAGTTGCAATTTTATCTGTAGTAGATTTTACATTATCAACAACAGTGTTTTTAGCACTTACTAAACAATTAACAACAACTTTATCAGCAGTTTTAGCTGAATCATTTACATATGTAAATGGAGCTGTTGCATAACTAACTGCTTTAGAAATCATGCTTATTTCTACTTTAGGAGATTCTGTTGCAGCATCTACTGGAGTTTCTGTTGCAGCATCTACTGGAGTTGTAGCTTCTACTGGAGTTGTAGCTTCTACTGGAGTTGTAGCTTCTACTGAAACTGGAGCTTCAGTTGCCATTGCAACTGCTGAAAGAGTTGTGAACGCTAAAAACAATTTAAAATTTTTCATATATCGACCTTCGTATTTAATAAATATTATTTTTCATCTATCTGTGTTAAATTTAACGATTCAAATTTAAAATTTTTGTAATTATAAGTTATACGTCCCTCATGTTAAAAATTAAATAATATTTCTTCCGCACCTGAACATCTTACTAAATTATATTTATTTTGTAAAAAACAATTATTTTTTTATTACAAATGCCATCTAAAGCAAGAAGTAACCAACAGTATTATTCCAATTATTTTGAATCAACGTCTCTATATTTACAAAACAACATTGCATAATCCACACGTTGACCTACACGTACTAAATATCTAAGTTGTTCATCTGTAAGATTTAATTTCATACGATTATTCACCGCTGTAAGAGACGCTAAGCTACTATCATTTACTGAATTAACAATATCATTAATAGCATTCTCATTTAATATTGGATATTTTCTTTTTAAAGTACTGAATTCATCATCCATAGTCTGAAGGTGCGGTTTAATAATCGATTGTAATGCTAAAGACTCAACAAATTCCAAACTAATTCCACCCTCACTCATATTACCAACAACTATAGGAAATAATCTTTCAGCAACAGACTCTATTCCATCATTACTGTTCATAGAAGGTAATATTTCGTCTATTGATCGGCTAAGATTTCCCAACAGTTCTAATCTTTGACATTCCTGCTGTTGATTACGATTCAATTCAATTGATTGCCTAATTTCGCTTCTTCGTCTCTCTTTTATCTCATTATCTTTTTTTTGTTTCTCTAACACATTTGATTGCCACGCTTCTTCTAGTGCTCTTGCACTCTCAGCTTCTCGTAACTTTTTATCAGCTTCATTTTTTAACCGCTGTTCACGCTGCTTATTTTTTTGTTCAATTACTGTTTCATCACGCTTTTGTTGTTGCTGTATTTTTAAAACATTTGCATTATTTTGTTCTAGTATTGCAACTTCGTATTTTTGTTGGCGCGCAGCTTTTGCTATTTTTTCATCTTTTGCATTCTTCAGCTGTTGTTGTATACCAGCAATATTTTTACGCACTAAAAATCCACGGGCCACTGCCTGAAGATAAGGAGTAGCTTGTTTAGCACGTTTATCGTCTATGATTCTCTTTTTTTCTAGTTCTATTATTTGTAAAGCAGCTACTTTTTCTTTTTTTCCCTCTTCCCTTAACAAAGATGCATTTTTTGCCTCACCGTGATGTTTTGCACTTAACAATGCATCCAACCTATTCTTAGTGATAGCAAAATTAAACTCTGACGAAGTGACTTCATTAAAACCATCTTCAGAAACAATGGTAGAAGAACGACTACTTACAGGTGAAGGTAGATCAGGAAAGCATCCACAGTGGCTAGAACTGACTGACAAGGAACTAAGAGAAGATGCATCTGTGGTATGACCAGAATCAATAGAATCAACAACCATATTAGGTTTATTTGTTACCATTTTGTTTATCTGAGTCACAGCAGAACCCATTTGGCCTTCCAAGTGAGTACAATATAACCCACATGCAGCATTTTCATGATAAGCAGCATTACTTAAAAATGCCATTTCTTGTGGAGGTGATAAAACATAACCATTTGAAGCTAGACTTGTTTTAGTTGATCGAGCTTGATATAAGTGAGATCTAACTTCACCAGGAATAGATTGATCATGAGATGGGGTATTGTATAACAATTTATCTCTTAATTCGGGATCGAATCTTTTATTATAAGCATCTAACCATCGTGCATGTTCTTTTTGATATCCCGGAATTTTCACAATTGTCATTACATCATTACCCTGAGAAGGAAATAAGAACGAAGAAACAAACAAACAAAAAATAACAGATAACTTTTTCATCTATTTCCATATTTAATAAAATTTTAATATCTATACATTTTACCACAAAAGAATCCAATGTGAAGTTTTTTAAAGCTACCAACAACTCGAAAACTTCTTATTTGAAAAGAAAACTTTCATAAAAATATCCCTTACTAAGCAATGAGTAAGGGATATGGAAATTTCACATCTATGTAATAGAGAATTATTATATTGATATATCAAACTTATGAGTAAAGTAGGTAATAATATCTAAGCTTTCTGGCATCTTAACATCTACATCAGAATCAACTAAATAAGGAGCTTGTGTTTTGCCACTTATCTGTCTTAACCAACTTCTATTTTCTGGAAGATACGTATCAACAAGATCGATTTCATTTAACAGGTTATGTTCTTGTAAAAAAGCAGTAACTTTAATGCAATAATAACAATCAGAATATATAAACAACTGTATTTTTTTATTTTCAGTTTTTATATCACTTTTATTTTTCACTATTTTTTCCATAGATAATCCATCCAATGATTGGCCTGCATATAAACTTATGAAACTAGCAATAGCTACAGCTAACATTATAATTTTATTTTTTTTCATACTTCACCTTTGATGTATAAATATTTTAATTTAAAATGCATTCTATGTTAACTTTAACGACTGGTCCATAAATACTTCATAATAAAAGTTCCCTTGTATCGAAATACAAAGGAACTTAATTTAGTTCAAACTACTATTATCAATCCTGAACAATAACTCGAATATCAGGACTGATTAGTTTTTGCAATCGTTGCTCTAAACCAAAGGTAATAGTATAAAAAGAAAGAGGACATGTATCACATGCCCCTTTTAAACGTATCTCTACGTTATAACCTTCAATCGAAACAAGTTCGATTTCGCCACCATGTGACTGCACATACGGCTGCATTTGTTCAAGCTCGTTTTGAACTTGAACAAACAGCTGATTTTTTTCGTGCATTAGACCCATTGCAACATAGACATCGATGCAGTATCACTTGGACGTTTACCCAAAGGTAAAATTCTAGTGTATCCACCTGGACGATCAACGTATTTTGGCGCTATTTCTTTAAATAATTTCAATATACTTACTGTGCTATACGGCAACATTGCTTGAGCTTTACGACGAGGATTAAATTCATTACCTTGACGAGCAACTGTAACCAATTTTTCTGCTAAACGACGAATCTCTTTAATATTTGCCGTTGAAGAAGTAATATGACCAAAATTAATAAAATGAATAACTTGGTTTCTTAAAAAAGCTTTACGATATGAACCCTTCATATTCAGCTTTTTTTTACCACTTAAATGTCTCATGCGTTTATTCCTTGCTTAGCTGTTATGTCTAACTATTTGCTTTGTTTTTGCAATGCTTTAACAACAACTTCTTCTTTGATATCCATACCAAGACGTAAACCTAAAGAACGTAATATTTCTTTAACTTCGTCTAAAGACTTTCTACCAAAATTTTTAATTTTCAAACCTTCATCTTCTGTGAAATTCACCAAATCAATGACTCGACGAATATCTGCATTAATCAAACAGTTATGAGCACGTGCAGAAAATTCTAACTCATCAATCGGCTTCATTAACAATTCAAGAGAAACCCCTTTAAGACCAAAATCTTCAATTTCAGCACTTTCAACAGGATTTACATTGTTTTCTTGTCCAGAGATTTCATTAAATGGAATTTCTGTACCAACTAAAAAGTTTTCAAGTTGAGTTCGTAATACCGAAACAGTATAGTTCAGCGCATCTACAGGAGCAATTGCTCCATTAGTTGTAACTTCAAGGGTCATTTTATCAAAATCAATATCTTTACCAACACGAGCCTTGTCAACATGACAAGTTACATTACGCACTGGCGAAAACATTGCATCAAGATAAATACGTCCATCTTCTTGCAAAGATTGACCAATTGGCCACTGAGCAACCTGATAACCTCTTCCTGACTCTACAGTAAACTCTATCTCTAGAGACCCACCTTCTGAAAGATTAGCAATCACATGATCTTTATTAACAAGCTCTAAATGCTCATCACATGTTATATCTGCAACTGTTACTGTTTTAGGAGAAGAAACTAATAGTTTCATCTTTCCCTCAATGTTTGTATTGTTCTTAATAATGATTTGTTTAATATTTAAAACAATTTGCATTATATCTTCTACAACACCTGGAATTGATGAAAATTCGTTATTGACACCTGTGATGACCACAGACGTTACAGCAGTTCCTTCAATTGCTCCAAGTAAAACACGACGCATCGCATTACCTAGTGTAATACCAAAACCAGACTCTAATGGCTCTGCTGTTAGCTTCCCAAAAGTGTCAGACATTGATTGTTTGTCCCAACCCAATTTAGGAAGTGTCAACGGTTTATATTCTCTACTCATAATAACTGCCCTAACCCTTAATTAAACGATTACTTAGAGTATAACTCAACAATTAAATACTCTTCTATTGGCGCTTGCAAGTCTGCACGAACCGGATGACGTAAAATTTTACCCGCACGGTCTTTTTTAACTAATTCAAGCCATTCTGGAACTTTAATTCCAATGCTCATACGCTTATCAATAACTTTTTCCAATAAAACGCTATTTTTCAAAGCACTATCAGTCAAAGAAACAACATCGTCAATATTAACAAAAGATGATGGAGAAGTTACTTTTCTATCATTAATCTTAATATGTCCATGAACAATCATTTGACGAGCTTGCGCACGCGTTGTTGCCATCTTTAAACGATAAACAACGTTATCAATTCTACGCTCTAACAAATTAAGCAAATTCTCACCAGGAGTACCTTGTTTAGCATTTGTTGCAAGAGAATAAAAACGACGGAACTGCTTTTCACGCATACCGTACATTTGTTTTACTTTTTGTTTTTCAGCAAGCTGTTTACCATACTCAGAAATACGTTTGAATGATTTCTTAGCCGGTTGTTTATCTGGAGTATTTGGAGACGCTTGCGTTTTTGGGTTTGTTTTCATAATTATTAATCTATTCGTAGTAAATTATTGTTATACACGACGCTTTTTAGGAGCACGGCAACCATTATGTGGTAATGGAGTTACGTCTCTTAAGACAGAAATATTAAAACCAGCGCCTTGCAGTGAGCGAACAACTGAGTCACGACCTGATCCAGCACCTTGTAAATTTACTTCTACAGATTTAATACCCATTAAAGTCATGTCTTTTGCTAATGTTGCTGTGATTTGAGTCGCTGCAAAAGGAGTACCTTTTCGAGATCCTTTAAATCCTGATTTGCCTGAACTGCCATTAAGAATCACATTTCCATCTTCAGTTGTAACGGTCACAAGCGTGTTGTTAAATGTTGATTTAACATGAACAACTGCATTGGTTAATTGACGTTTAACTTTTTTGGACTTCTTTTTATAAGCCATTGTTACCTTTACTTACCTAATACTATTTCTTAGCTATTTTTCGTTTCAATGCAACAGCGGAACCAGCTTTTTTAGGACCTTTTTTTGTTCTTGCATTTGTTTTTGTACGCTGACCACGACAAGGCAAACCCTTTTTGTGACGTGAGCCTCTGAAAGAGTGAATCTCTTGCAAACGCTTAATGTTCATCACAACTTCTTTACGAAGATCACCTTCAGTCCGACAATAATCATTTACTGATTTTTGAATAACTGCAACATCTTGATCCGTCAACTCTTTAACACGCATATCAAAATTAATTTTTGCTTTATTTAGGATATCTCGTGAAGATTTTAATCCAATACCATACACATACGTCAAACCATATTCTATGCGTTTGCTAGAAGGTAGATTAATACCTGATATTCTTGCCATATACTACCTTTATACTGTGCTTATTTTTATCTTATCCTTGACGCTGCTTATGACGAGGATTTTTTGTACAAATAATTCGTACAATTCCAACTCTTCGTACAACCCTGCAGTCTGAGCATATTTTCTTTACTGATGTTCTTACTTTCATAGTCGCATCTTTCTATCAATCAAGGTGTTATAACTTATTAACTTTTATATCGTCTTACAATTCTACCACGGGTCAAATCATAAGGAGACAATTCCAAAGCAACTTTATCTCCTGGTAAAATACGAATGTAATTCATTCTCATTTTTCCAGAAACATGTCCCAAAATAACATGACCACCGTCTATTTTTACTCTAAACATTGCATTCGGTAATGTTTCTTCAACGATACCATCAATGCAAACTACATCATCTTTTTTACTCATATACCTTACCCTTGTAACCTTGTTAAAATTTCTGGACCATTCGATGTAATCAACACAGTATCTTCAACATGCATAGCTAAACTTTTATCTATTGTTTCGACAGTCCATCCATCTCTTACAACATGAACATCATAATGTCCCATTGTAATCATAGGCTCAATAGCAAAAGTCATACCTGCTCGTAATATCATGCCTGTACCTTTTTTACCAAAATTAGGCACATCTGGTTCTTCATGCATATTTTTACCAATACCATGACCAGCAAAATCACGAACAACTCCATATCCCTGTTTTTCAATTACTCGTTGTATTGCATTTGATATATCAAATAATCTATTACCCACAACAGCCTGATCTATTCCCGCTTGTAAAGACTGCTTTGCTGTATCTATGAATTTCTTCACTTCAACAGTTGGCTCAACATCACCTACAATATATGCTCTTGCCATATCAGCACAATATCCCTTCCAAGCCGCACAAACGTCAACTTTTATCAAGTCTCCTTTTGCAAGAACAACTTGACTTGAGGGAACACCATGAACAACCACTTGATTAACAGAGATACAACTTACGTGTTGATATCCCATGTATCCTTTTGATTGCGATACTAGATTATTTTTTTTCAAATGTTCTGCAATACACTGATCTATCATCAACGTAGTTACACCAGGTTGTATCACTTCTTCAACTTTTTCAAAAATTCCAGCCAACAGTTGACCTGCAGTTTTCATCTTAAAAATAGCGTCTTTACTTTTTATTACCATAATGATTAATAATTCGAGATTTGTTTAATATTTTCAAAAACTTTATTTACTGATTCTTGAGCGTTAACAACAAGAATTGGAGTCGATTTATCTTTATAATATTGTAACATATCTTTTTCATGTTGGTAATAGACAGCAAGACGTTTTTTTAAAGTCTCTCGTGAATCATCAGGTCTATGTACCAACTCTTGGCTACATACGTCACATTTCATAAACTGTTTTGGCTGTAATGGACTATCAATCTGCATTGAATAAACAGATTGACAATCTTTATTACCACAAACAACCCTTGATTCTATTCTTTCCATTAAAATTTCATCATTAATTTCAAATTTAATGACTAATATTTCAAAATTCTTAAATTGCACATTTAACATCTCATCAATAAAAGCCGATTGTTCAACGGTGCGAGGAGTTCCATCAAGTATAATTCCATTTAAATCATATTGATGTTTTGCAATCCACATTTCTATCATTTTCATAATGATCTGATCAGGAACAAGCTTACCTTGCGAAATCAGTGTCGCAATTTTTTGCCCCAAATCCGTCTGATCAGAAATATGTTCTCTACAAACATTACCAGTTGATAAATGCTTCCAATTAAACTCTTTCTCGCACACAGCTGAAAGTGTACCCTTACCAGACCCTGGAGGTCCTAAAAATATGACTGCCTTCTTTCTCATTAACTTACAGCCTTACCTTTTAATCGACCATTACGTAAAAAGCCTTCATAACGACGCTCAATTAAGTATGATTCAATTTGACTTGATAACTCTAATGCAACACCAATAACAATTAACATACCTGTTCCAGATTCTTCGAAAGGAATATGCAACACGTTCTGCAATATTGTTGGTAAAATTGCTAATGTTGCTAAATAAATAGCACCAATCAATCCAACTCGAGTCAATGTATAATTAAAGTAATCAGCGGTTTGTTTTCCTGGACGTAAACCAGGAACAAATCCACCACCTTTTCTAATATTTTCAGCAAGCTCTGTTGGATTAACAAATAAAGCTGTATAGAAAAATGAAAACATAACAACTAAAAGAAAATCTACAACCGTTAATAAAGGTCCGCTATAAAATGACTGAACAACCATCTGTAAAGATGGGAAATAGGAAGATAACATACCTGCAATAATTAAAGGAAAACGTACAACCGTTGACGCAAAAATAACAGGCATAATACCAGCACTATTAATTTTAAAGGGTATGTAAGTACTCTGACCACCATACACTCGGTTGCCAACAACCCTACGTGCATAATGTACAGGTATCTTACGATCACCTTTTTCTAGAAAAACAATACCTGCTGTAATAACTAAATAAGCCAAAAGAACAGCTAAAGCCATCAATATATGTGTATGACCTTGCTCAACCATAGCCATAAGCTTTAAAGCATGTGCTGGATAACTAGATAAAATACCTGCAAAAATAAGTACAGAACTACCGTTCCCAACTCCATGCAAAGAAATCTGATCACCCATCCACATTACTAGCATTGCGCCAGCAGTTAATGTTAAGACAAATATGATCCTAAATCCCCATCCTGGAACAAGAACAATGCCCTTACTCTCTAAAAGCATGGCATAAGAAAAACTATACGCAACACTTAAAATAAGTGCTAAATAGCGCGTATATTGATTAATAATTTTTCGACCATATTCACCCTCTTTCATCAATTGTTCGAAAGAAGGTATCGTCATCCCCAATATTTGCATAAAAATCGAAGCTGTAATGTAAGGCTGGATACCCAACGCAAACACAGTACAACGACTTAAAGCACCTCCTGAAAAGATGTCAAAATAACCAAGAAAACCGCCAATACCTGACTTTTGTTGCATCAAGTCTGACAGCATAGGAACATTAACTCCAATAACTGGAATATAAGTACCTAATCTATTAATAATCAACACTCCAAGCACAAAAAATATTTTTTTTCTTAACTCAGAAATAACAAAAATATTGCGAAAGCTTTTCAATAAAACCATGGCTTACCTCTTTTGTATTACTTTAGCCTCTCCGCCTACTCTAGTGATTGCTTCTAGTGCACCATTACTAAATGCATCAGCTTCAATCGTCACTTTTTTAGATAAAGTTCCAGTTGCTAAAACTTTCAACAACCAGCCCTTTTTCAGCATTTTCTTTTCGATCAATAAATCTCTTGTTACAACATCGCCATCATTAACAAATGATTCAATTTGGCGTAAAGTAATAATTTCAATTTTTTGAGCAAAAGGGGCATTACTAAACCCTCTTTTTGGTAATCGACGAGATATCGGCATTTGGCCACCCTCAAAAGAAGCTCTAACGCCTCCACCTGAACGAGCATTTTGTCCCTTACTTCCTTTTCCAGAAGTTCCACCACGACTGCCGCCTCTACCAACACGTTTTCTCTTTTTAGTTAATTTAACTAAACTATTAAGCTGCAACATCTTTTCCCTTAATAATTTCTTCTATTGTTTTACCACGAAGATTTGCAATATGCTTAAGCGAACGTAATTTTGATAAAGCGTTCAAAGTTGCTTTTACCACATTCTGGCTGCTAGAAGCACCCAATGATTTTGCAAGAATATCTTTGATACCCAATGCTTCCATCACAGCTCGAACAGATCCACCAGCAATAACGCCTGTACCTTTTGATGCTGAACATAAAATTACTGTCGTTGCACCATGTTTACCTGTAACATTGTATGGAATTGTATTTCCACGTAAAGAAATTTTAATACGATCTTTACGCGCTTTAACTGTTGCTTTTGCAATAGCAGAAGAAACTTCTCTACTTTTACCTAAAGCTATTCCAACACTTCCATCCTGATCGCCTGAAACTACAAATGCTGAGAATGCAAAACGTTTACCACCTTTTGTAACTTTTGTTACACGACGAACGCTTACTACACTTTCAAATGATGTATCTTCTTGTTTTTGGGCAATTTTTTTATTCATATGTTTTCACCATTATATACTGCTAAATAATCTAATTTAGATCTGTAATCCGCCTTCACGAAGACCTTCTACAACTGACTTTACACGTCCATGATACAAAAACCTGCCTCTATCAAAACAAGCACCTGTAACACCAGCCTGTTTTGCTTTTTCAGCCAAGTCTATACCGACTAAGCGAGCAGCAGCCGTCTTATCAAGTTGATCATTTTTAAGAATCAAAGTTGATGAAGAAGCAATTGTTTTTCTTAAAGTATCATCTATAACCTGTGCATAAATATGATTTAAACTTCTAGAAACAACAATACGAGGTTTCCCCGAAGCTGTCATCTTAATCTTATAGTGAACTCGCTCAGCACGACGATCACGATTTTTTTGCATTTTTTTCTGTTTCATATCCAAGAACCTTAGCTTTTATTAATCACCTTTTGTTTTACCAGCTTTACGTACAACAACTTGATCCGAAAATCTAATTCCTGTACCTTTGTAAGGCTCTGGCATACGTAAAGCACGTATTTTCTGAGCAACATCTCCAGCTAAGAATTTATCAACAGAACTTATAATTATATTTTGTCCTGATTTATCAATTTCAACAGAAACATTTTCCGGTAAAGCAAAATTAATTTTATGACTGTAACCTAAAGAGAATTCAATTTCTTTCCCTTGTAATACACCTTTAAATCCAAGTCCTATAATTTTCACTTCTTTTTTAAACTTCTCACGAGATCCAGATATTTTGTTGAAAAGTAACGCTCTATGCAATCCCCAGAAATTTTTATTTTTCTTATCTGCTGGATTCGTAAGACCAATAGTTAATTGATCATTTTCAAGCGTTGCCTTTAAACAGTCTGGCAATACATGGGTACCTTCAGCCTGAAGCCCTTTGTATTTTATATTTTGTCCATCAACATCAACAGTTACATTAGCTGTAGATATTGATTGTCGGCCAACCTTAGACATGTATGAACCCTTTCAACTACCAAACAGTGCAAATAATTTCACCACCAACGCGCATTTTTTTTGCTGTCTTATCAGTTAACAAACCCTTATTAGTTGTTAAAACCGAAACACCCAATCCACCAATAACGGGTTTCATGTTGCCTACACCAGCATAAACTCTACGACTTGGCTTACTGATTCTTGTAATTTCATGAATTACAGACTCATTATTTACATATTTTAAAAATATTTTTAGCTGCTTATTAACGACATCGTCTTCATTACAAACTTCGATACCGATAATAAATCCCTCTTCTTGCAAAACCAATGCAAGATCATACTTCATCTTTGAATATGATGTTGTTACAGAATCCTTTGAACGACTAATTCCATTACGAATTATTGTTAAAAAATTCCCTAAAATATCAATTGACATAACTTTTCCTTATTCTCTACCAACTAGCTTTTCTAACACCTGGTAACAAACCAGCTGAAGCAAGATCACGAAAAACAATACGAGACACCCCAAAGAACCTTAGAAAGCCACGCGGTCTGCCTGTTTGGCTACAACGATTTCTCACTCGTACAGCACTTGAATTCTTAGGTAACTTTGAAAGCTTTGCTTGAGCTTCAACACGATCTTCCAAAGATACTGAAAGATCTGTCGTTGTTTTTTTCAATACCGCACGACGCTCTTTATAAAGCTCAACCATACGGATTCTTTTATTGTTCTTTTCTATAGAAGACTTCTTTGCCATAGATTAACCCTATAAGCTTAACTGTTTTTTTTTAGCAAACGGCATACCAAAGCCTTTTAGCAGTGCATATGCTTGCTTATCATTATTTGTCGTTGTATGAATAGAAATATTCATACCATATATTTTTCCAGATGTATCATAATCAACTTCTGGGAAAACAACCCATTCTTTTATGCCAATATTATAATTGCCACGACCATCTAATTTTGTAGGTAACCCACGAAAATCTCGCACTGTTGGCAAAGACAAGTTAATCAACCTATCAAGAAATTCATACATTCTGTCGCTGCGCAATGTAACCATAGTTCCAAGTGGCATACCAGCTCTAATTTTAAATCCAGCAATAGATTTTTTTGCCGTAGTTCGAACAGTTTTTTGTCCAGCAATAGCAGTTAAAACTGCTTCTACTTTTTTCAAAACTTTACTGTCTGATACAGCTTCTTTAACACCGATGTTTAAAACAATCTTAGAAATCTTTGGAACTTCCATAACATTAGATAATTCTAATTCTTTATGTAACTGAGCAACCAATGTATTTCTGTAAAATTCCTCTAAGCGTGGTTGATATGCCTTGTTCATTTAATAACCCTTATGACGCCTTGATATTATTTTCTCTTTAACTTACTTAATCTAACAGGTCGTCCAGTTAAACTATCAATTGGCAAAACGTTTGAAATATGAATAAAAGCTTCACGCTTTTGAATTCCTCCAGCCTCACCTTGACGCTTTGGTTTCACATGGCAAGTAATAATATTAATTCCTTTTACTTTGATTTTATTGTTTTTAAAATCAAAGGCCATGATTTCGCCTTGCTTGCCTTTATACTTACCTGTTAAGACAACAACTTTATCATCTTTTCTAAAATTCTTCATATCTTATAATTCCTATAAAACTTCAGGAGCTAATGATACTACCTTAGCATAACCTTTTGCACGAATTTCTCTAGCAACTGGCCCAAAAACACGAGTTGCCACCATTTTACCATCTTTAACAATGATACCAGCGTTATCCCCAAAGCGTATATAAGAACCATCTTTTCTACGAAATTCTTTTCTTACTCGAACGATCAACACATCAACAACATCGCTCTTTTTAACAATTCCATGAGGAACTGCAACCTTAACAGCGCATTTAACCAAATCACCTAGATAAGCATATCGCTTATGAGTGCTTCCTACAATGTGGATACATTGTAGCAATTTCGCACCAGAGTTGTCAGCTACTGCAAGGAAAGATTCTTTTTGAATCATAGTACTACCCTATTTAACAATGCGGTGTAAGTACATGAATTTAGATTTTGACTTTGGAATACCAATATAAAATTCTACTGTATTACCAATTTTTGCCAAAGACTGCTCATCATGAACTTTATACTTAGTTGCTTTTCTTACAATTTTATTAAACTTTTCATGCTTAAAAGATCTAACGTATTTGACAACGATGGTTTTATCCATTTTGTCAGAAACAACAGTCCCAAGCATAAGTTTCTTTTTAGTTTCCATGAACTATTCCCTGCTGTAAAAAAGTTAGAGTACAAGCTAAACTTTTTCGTAACTTTCTAACTAAATTAACATCTTTAACTGGTTCTGAAACCTTCTTCATTCTTATAGTGAAGATTTCTTTTTTAATTTCAGTTGCATAAGCAGCAAGCTCAGCAACTGACAATTTTTGTAGCTCTTTTTTAAAAGCACTTCGCATAGCCATAGCTATTATACCTTCTTTACAAACTGTGTTTTCATAGGAAGCTTATAAGCAGCCATTTTAAAAATAGCCTTCGCTTTTTCTTCACTGACATCTGAAAGCTCAAAAATAATTCTATCTCGCTTTACAACCGCAACCCAATACTCAGGATTACCCTTACCTTTACCCATACGAGTTTCAGCAGGCTTCTTAGTTATGGGCTTGTCCGGGAACACACGAAGAAAAAGACGACCCTCTTTCTTAATTTCTCGAGAAATTGTCATCCGAACAGCTTCAATTTGCTGTGCACTAAACCAACATGGCTCAAGCGCACGCAACCCAAAAGTACCAAATTCTAACTCACGAGCGCCCTTAGAAAGACCACCCATTCGCCCCTTTTGTACTTTTCTAAACTTAGTTTTCTTTGGCATTAACATAGGAACTCTTTCTCTAGTTCGTTAAACAAGTTGAAAATCACCCTTACAGATCCACACTTTAACACCAATAATTCCATAGGTCGTCAATGCTCTTGCATAACCATAATCAATGTTGGATCGTAATGTATGTAGCGGAACAGAGCCCGTACGAAGCCACTCAGCTCGAGCGATCTCAGCACCGTTAAGTCGACCCTTACAACAAATCTTAATGCCGTGTGCATTTGATTTCATTGCTGAAGCGCCAGCTTTTTTCATTACTTTTTTAAAACTTGAACGTCTAACTAATTGATCAGCAATGTTTTTAGCTACAAGCACTGCATCCACTTCTGGATTTTTAATTTCTTCTACAGAAATATCAACGCTTGCAATATTCAACATTTTTGACAATGCTCTACGCAATCCATCGATTTCTTGTCCCTTTTTACCAATGACAAGGCCAGGTCTACTTGTATGTATAATAATACGTACATTATTTCCTGTTTTTTCGATTTCTACGCGAGACACTTCTGCTGTTTCAAGCGACTTGTCTAAATATTTTCTAATCTTTAAATCTTCAATAAGCTCTTTTGCGTAAGAACCCTTACGACCATCGCGAGGAAACCACTTTGCATCCCAATCACGATACACCCCTACGCGAAAACCAATTGGATTAACCTTTTGTCCCACCGAGTTTCCTTTAAAAATTACTTCGTATTAACAATATTAATTTGTTCAAGTACAACTACGATATGACTCGAACGTTTTCTCTGTACTGAAGATCTACCCATTGCTGATGGTTTAAAATATTTATGAACAGGACCAGCATCGATTCTAATTTCAGAAATCTTTAAATCAGTCACAACAATCTGTGATAAATTTTTTGCATTTGCTACAGCAGACTCTATTGCCTTTCTAATTGGCATAGCCTTTTGTGCAGGATACACAGCCAACCAGTCTAAAGCGTACTGAGCCTTTTTTCCCCTTACTACGTCTGCAATCAGACGTAATTTATAAGGAGAATATTTTATATACTTTGCTATTGCTTTAAATTGCATGTCTAACTTTCTCTCTATAATTATATTCTATCACAAAAACAGTGTAACTCAAACTTTTAACCAAGTTCATAGCTACTTAACTACTTTTGACCACTATGAGCTCTAAATGTTCTCGTAGGAGAAAATTCACCGAAACAGTGCCCAACCATGTTTTCTGTGACAAATACATCTACAAACTTTTTGCCATTATGAACAGCAAAAGACATTCCGACAAAATCAGGTAATACGAAACTTCTTCGAGACCAGGTCTTTATGACCTCTCTCTTACTACTTGCTTTTGCCTTCTGTACTTTTTTCATTAAAGAAGGGTCAACAAATGGGCCCTTTTTGGCGGATCGAGACATATAACTATCCGATTCTTTTTACGTTATATTTACTTATGTTTTACTTACGTCTTCTAATAATCTTAGAATCTTTACGCTTACGAGTTCTAGTTCCCTTACACCCTTTACCCCAAGGAGTCATAGGATGAGAACCAGATTTAGACCTACCTTCACCACCACCGTGTGGGTGATCTACAGGATTCATAGCCATACCACGCACAGTTGGTCGAATACCACGATTTCTCGATCGTCCAGCTTTACCCCAAGAAATGTTTTTAAAATCAGCATTTCCTAAAGATCCAACTGTAGCCCAACACTCTAAATTAATAAGACGAACTTCATTTGAAGGCATTTTCAATGTTGCAAATTCTTCATCTTTTGCAATGATCTGAGCGCCACAACCTGCACTACGTACAAGTATTCCACCAGCGCCAGGCCTCATTTCAATGTTATGAACCACGAAACCAACAGGTATTGATTGCAATGGTAAGCAATTACCAACAGTTGGCTCTACTTGCTGACCCGCAATAACGCGAGATCCAACAGCTAAACCTTCTGGTAAAAGCATATAGCGCTTAACACCATTTTTATATACAACCAATCCAATACGAACATTTCGATTTGGATCATACTCAACAGTTGAGACAACACCTTCGATATCACGCTGACTACGCTTGAAATCAATAATACGATATCTTTGAGCAGCACCGCCGCCCTGATGACGCATAGTAATTCTACCGTACGCGTTTCTTCCACCCTTTTTCTTCAAACCAATCGTTAACTTCTTGTGTGGTGTCGTCTGAGTAATGTCATCATTACTCAAAAAAGTTTGAAATCGTAACGACGGATTTGTAGGTTTTCTTGTTACTATAGCCATTCAACTATCCTTTAGCTTGTTCAACAGGATCAGATGAAGAAGCGTCCGCTTTTGCAGCAACATCTCCAAATAAATTAATGTTGTAACCTTTTTTCAATGTTACAATTGCACGCTTACAAGTTTTATCTTGTGTTACAGTTCTTGCTTTCGTCATACGGCGTTTGCCTTTACGAATCAAGATTGCAATTTTTTCAACATGAACTCCAAACAATTTTTCTACCGCTTCTTTAACCAGCGGCTTGTTTGCATGCATATGCACTTCAATAACTACTTTTTGTAGTTTTTGACTTTGTCGATAAGCCTTATCAGAAACAATTGGCCCCTGGATGATATCATAAATACTTAATTCCATCGTGCCACCATATCTTTTAAGTTGCTAAAATCTTTTTTCAAAACTACCAAATAGTCACTATTTGATAAATCATATGCATTTAAAGCATCGAAAGATATAACTTGAACATTTGGTAAATTTCTTAAAGATAACCAGCTAGCGTAATCATCTCGTTGTAAGAATATACTTACTTTTTTACCAACTACATTCATATCTCGTAATGCTAAAGATCCAGTCTTTGTCGATGGCTTACCATCTTTAAGCTGCAAGTCACATGAAATAATTTTATTATTTTCAGCATATGCAGCCAATAAAGCACGCATAACATCAAATTTAGTACGCTTTGCTACTTTTAATGTACGAGTACGAGCTTGAGGTCCAAAAGTGACACCTCCGCCTCTCCACAATGGAGATCTAGCTGAACCAGCACGAGCTCGTCCAGTTCCTTTTTGCTTCCAAGGCTTTCTTGTTGACAAAGAAACATCTGCTCGTCCCTTACAACCAACCGTCCCTTGACGCCAGTTTTGCAAAAGCGCCCTAACCCACACAGCATAACTATGTGACATGTCTTTTTCAGGAGCAACTAAATCTAAATCTTCCATAGATAGAAAATCTACCGCGGAAGACTCAGAGGTTACTTTTCTTGTATCTTTATTATCTTGCTTAGTCATTTTCTATCCACGTTTTCTAAGAAACACTAATGATCCTGGCTTTCCAGCCATAGAACCTTTAATGAGTACTACATTTTCTTCTGAACGCACTTGGATAACTTGTAACTTTTGTACAGTTCTTTGTTTATCACCCATCTGTCCAGGAAGTTTTTTACCTTTAATAACTTTACCTGTTGCACGCATATTACCTATACTTCCAGGTCGTCTCTTGAATGTTGAACCGTGAGTTTTCGGGCCACCCGCAAAACCATGTCGCTTCATAACACCCGCAAAACCACAACCCTTTGTAACTCCAGTTGCATCAACTGAATCATCTTTAGCTAAAATAGTAGCTAAATCAATAGGCGACCCTACAACAAGATTTTCTGGTAGATCAATTACTGCAATTTCTTTAATATAAAGACAATGTTGCTTTAACTTTTTTAACCACTCTTGATCGAATGGCTGATCTGCATATTTCTTACGAGGACAAGCAACCTGTATTGCATTGTAACCATCAACTTCGGTTTTTTTGACTTGAGTCAAAAACCAACCTGCTGTATTTACGACAGTTACCGGTATAACCGAACTGTCATCAGCAAATACTTGAGTCATACCAACTTTACGACCCCAAATACCTTGTACCATTTCTTAAACCTTTCTGATCTATCTGATCTCGACGTCAACGCCGGCAGATATATTTAATTTCATCAAAGCTGTCATAGTCTGATCAGATGGAGAAATAATCTCTAAGATACGCTTATGCGTAATCAGCTCAAACTGCTCTCTTGATTTTTTATTAACGTGCGGAGAGCGTAATACCGTAAAACAACGATGCTTGTTTGGTAGAGCAACTGGACCAACTAAGTCAGTCCCAGTTTTCTTAGCTGTCAAAGCAATTTGCTTTACAGCCTTATCAAGCAGTTGATGATCATACGATTTTAGCGTCAAACGAATTTTCTGCTTTTTCATATACTTTACAACCTTAATTATGCAAGAATTTCTGTTACAATACCTGATCCAACAGTTCTTCCACCCTCACGGATAGCGAAACGTAGATCTCTTTCCATAGCGATAGGTGCAATTAAATCAACGATCAATGTCACGTTATCACCAGGCATAACCATTTCACGACCAGCTTCTAAACTAACAACACCTGTTACGTCTGTTGTTCTAAAGTAGAACTGAGGTCTATAGTTAGTAAAGAATGGGCTATGACGACCACCTTCAGCTTTACTCAAAATATAAACTTCACATTTGAATTTTTTATGAGGAGTAATTGAACCTGGCTTAGAAATAACCATACCACGCATGATATCTTCTTTCTTTATACCACGTAAAAGAAGTCCTGCATTATCACCAGCTTCACCTTGAGACAATTCTTTTTTAAACATCTCAACGCCTGTTACAGTTGTTTTCATTGTATCGCCCAAGCCAACAACTTCTGCAGCATCACCAATCTTAATGATTCCCTGCTCAATCTTACCTGTTGCTACAGTACCACGACCTGCAATAGAGAAAACGCCTTCAACTGGCATCAAGAATGGCTTGTCAACTTCACGTTTAGGAATAGGTATGAATGCATCAACTGCAGCCATTAATCTATCAATAGACTGTGAACCGATCTCACTCTCTTCACCTTGTAAAGCTTTTAACGCTGAACCATGAATAACAGGAGTTTCATCACCAGGAAAACCATAGCTCGTTAGCAATTCACGAATCTCTTCTTCAACCATTTCAACCATTTCTGGATCGTCAACCATGTCAACTTTATTAAGAAACACAACCAAAGAAGGAACGTTAACATTTTTTGCAAGAAGAATGTGCTCTCTAGTTTGAGGCATAGGACCATCTGCTGCAGAAACAACAAGGATTCCACCATCCATCTGAGCCGCACCAGTAATCATGTTTTTAACATAATCAGCGTGACCAGGACAATCTACGTGAGCATAGTGACGATTTTCAGTCTCATACTCTACGTGAGATGTTGCAATTGTTATACCACGAGCTCTTTCTTCTGGAGCATTATCGATCTGGTCGAAAGCTTTTACTTCAGCTCCACCCTTTTTTGCCAATACAGTTGTAATTGCAGCGGTCAAAGTCGTTTTACCGTGATCAACGTGACCAATAGTACCGATATTGACATGCGGTTTGCTTCTATCGTATATACCTTTTGCCATCTATATATCTCCTGATAACAATATTTAACAATAATTTTTATTTTTTCTTTGCTTCTACTAACGCTTCTTGAACATTTTTAGGAACTTCTTGGTACAACTTAAATTCCATAGCATAACCAGCTCGACCTTTTGTCATAGAACGCAAATCAGTTGCATAACCAAACATGCCGCCCAATGGAACCTCAGCATTAATAGTTTGTGATGATCCCTTTGCTTCCATACCTAAGATCTTACCACGACGAGAACTTAAATCACCAATAACATCACCCATATGTTCATCTGGCGTATCTACTTCTACCTTCATTATAGGCTCTAAAAGCACTGGTGACGCTTGTCCCATACCAGACTTGAAAGCCATCTTCGTTGCCATTTTAAATGCAATTTCAGATGAATCAACATCATGATAAGAACCATCATACACCGTAATTTTAATATCAACAACAGGGCTACCCAATAATATACCTGAAACTACAGCTTCTGCCGCACCTTTTTCGATACCAGGTAAATATTCTCTTGGAACAGACCCACCAACAATCTTGTTCTCAAACTCATAACCAGCACCACGCTCTAAAGGAGTTATCTTCAACCAAACGTGTCCATATTGACCACGTCCACCAGATTGCTTAATAAACTTACCTTCAACATCAACCGGAGTTTGAATTGTTTCTTTATAAGCTACTTCCAATTGACCTTGCACTACTTCAACTTTATGCTCGCGCTTTAAACGATCAACAATAATCTCTAAGTGCAATTCACCCATTCCAGAAATTACCGTTTGGCTCGTTTCATGATTATAAGTGAAGCTAAAAGAAGGATCTTCCTGATTCATCTTCTTTAAAGATAAAACCATCTTTTCATGATCACTTTTTTCTTTTGGTTCAACAGAAGAAGAAATCACTGGAGCAGGAATATCAATAGACTCTAGCAATACAGGTGAATCTTGATCACACAATGTATCACCAGTATTAATATCTTTAATACCAACAATCGCAACAATATCACCAGCATGAGCCATTGCAATTTCTTCACGCTTATTCGCATGCATTTTAATAATACGACTCACACGCTCTTTACTCTCTTTTGAAGAGTTATAAACGTAAGAACCTGACTTCAACGATCCTGAGTAAATCCTAGCAAATGTTAATACACCTACAAATGGATCTGTCATAATTTTAAACGCTAAAGCAGAAAAAGGACCCTTAGAATCAGCTTCTCTCGTAATTGCATCGCCAGTTGTAGCATCTACACCAGTCACAGCAGGAACATCCAAAGGTGATGGTAGATAATCAACAACAGCATTCAATAAAAGCTGAACACCTTTATTTTTAAACGCTGTACCACAAAATACTGGATACATTCCTCGAGCAAGAACACCCTTACGAACCGCTGCTTTGATTTCAGCAATAGAGATTTCTTCTTCATTCAAGAATTTCTCAGCTAAAGCATCATCAAAATCAGACGCTTTACCAATAATCGCTTCACGCATCTCTGCAATTTGATCAGCATACTCTTCAGGAGTATCCAACCAATTAAGATCTGGCTTCATAAGGTCTGCTGCATTCTCAAAGGAAACCATCTTATTCGTTACAACATCAATAAGACCACTAAAGTTTTCACTCTCTCCTATTGCAATTTGCATAGGAACAGCATTACCATTACCCAACTTGTCGTTAATGTCAGCAACTGCTTTTAAGTAATCAGCACCAACACGATCAAGCTTATTAATGAAAATAATACGAGGAACTTCGTAACGCTCCGTTTGACGCCATACAGTCTCTGATTGAGGCTGAACTCCAGCAACACCACAGAAAACACCTACAACACCATCTAGCACTCGTAAAGAACGGCCAACTTCAATAGTGAAGTCAACGTGACCAGGAGTATCAATAATATTTATCTGACAATCTTTCCAGAAACATGTTGTCGCTGCAGATTGTATAGTAATACCACGCTCCTGCTCTTGCTCCATCCAATCCATGACAGCTTCACCTTCGTGTACTTCACCAATCTTATGGGAAATACCCGTGTAAAACAAAATACGTTCTGTAACGGTTGTTTTACCAGCGTCAATATGAGCTGCAATACCTATATTTCTATATTTATCTAGAGAATACTTCATCAAGTTTTACCTTTTTACCAAGAATAATGTGAGAATGCACGGTTCGCTTCAGCCATCTTATGCACATCTAATCTTTTTTTCATAGCTCCGCCTCTTCCTTCACACGCATCAATAAGCTCGTAACCAAGGCGCAATCCCATTGTTTTATCTGTTCTTGCTGCAGCACCTTTAATTAACCATCTCAACGCTAAAGACCGACCTCGAGTTATGCTAACTTCTGTTGGAATCTGATAAACACTACCACCAACACGGCGAGAGCGAACCTCTACCAAAGGAAGAATTTGATCATAAGCCTTTTGGAAAGCTTCCAAAGTCTTTGGACCTTCTCCAAACTTCTTTGTTAACATTGCTAACGCTTCGTAAACAATCTTACGAGAAACGTTCTTCTTACCTTTTTTCATTACAACATTAATTAAACGTTGTACTAATTCTGACTGATATAAAGGATCTAACCCAATATCACGTTTTTTTACAACTGTCTTACGTCTCGGCATCTATAATTCCTTTATTTCTTATCTGCGTCTTTTTTAGGGCGCTTCGTTCCATATTTCGAACGAGATTGATTTCTACCTTCTACACCCGCAGCATCCAATGCTCCACGAACAATGTGATACTTACAACCTGGTAAATCTTTTACTTTACCACCGCGGATTAAAACCATAGAGTGCTCTTGTAAGTTGTGTCCTTCACCAGGGATGTATGCTGTTACTTCAACACCATTTGATAGTTTGACACGAGCTACTTTACGCAACGCTGAGTTAGGTTTTTTAGGTGTTACTGTAAACACCCTAGTACAAACGCCACGCATCTGAGGGCAACCCTGCAGTGCAGCACTTTTTGACTTTGTTATAATTTTTTCGCGTCCAAAACGCACAAGCTGATTAATTGTTGGCATGCATACACCTTCTTATAAAATCTAAAAATTGTAAGTAATTTTAAGAAAAAAAAATTGTTTCTAAATAATAGAAATATAAAATATCTTTACAAAACTGCTATTCTCTAAATTTAATTATAAATTGTTTCCGACTTTTTTCAAGGAAAATCAGTAAAGCATATAAGACAAACTACTTTTATTGACATTAAGTCAATTGATTTACTGATTTTTAGCCTCGTGAATATGAATCTAACTATAGACTTGTAGGTGACATCGTGATACTGTAGATCATGAAAAAAATAGCATATTATAATTAAAATTTATTTCAATAATTTTCTTTAGGAACACTATGATTTTGAACTTTCTATCAGCTGACAACATCATTCACCTCGCGTCACTATCATATTCTCTATTACTCAGCTTATTAGGAATAACCAGTATCATAGTATTTCACGAATTCGGACACTTCATTTTTTGCAAACTCTTCAAAGTATACACACCTACATTTTCCGTTGGAATTGGTAAGAAATTATATACAAAAATGATTGGCGATACTCAATTCTGTATTTCTGCTAGTCCGCTTGGTGGCTATGTTGAAATAGCAACCGAAGCAACAAATGGAAAAAAAGGTTTTAATTCTATTAATTATTTACAAAAGTTCCTGATCATGCTCGGTGGAATTGGATTCAACATGCTTTTTGCATACATTGTTTTCAGCTGCCTTTTTTATGCAGGTATGCCAGATTCAGCATTTATGCCTTACGAAAACACAACCCCGACAGTAACTGTAGTAACTGATACCTCTATTAATCACAATCAGATTATTCCAGGCGATACTATCATTTCTATTAACGACACAACAATCAACAATAAATCTGAGTCATTAAAAGAAGTAGTTAACAAAGCAATTACCAACAATCAAACTGAAGTCACTACAATTATAAATAGAGATAACCAAGAGCAATCCATAACGCTTCAAATCAACCCTGATAAAAAAGCAATGCTTTTAGAACAACGCCTCGAAATTTCCCTTGAGCGCAAAGCTCCTTTAACATTAACCTCTAGTATCTCTAACGGCATAACGATCACTCACTTCTACATGGCGGCTATTTACGACAGCTTAAAAGGTCTCCTGTCTGCAAAGAACACTCAATCACTTGCTGGTCCAATCATGACGCTTGCATCAAGTACAAAAGTTGCTCAAAAAGGTTTTAAATCACTTCTGATATTTTTAGCTATCATTAGTATCAATTTAGGAATTATGAATCTATTACCATTACCAATATTTGATGGCGGTCAATTTGTTATTTTCACTATAGAAGCAATCACAGGTAAAGAAATGTCAGAATCTATTAAAGAAAAAATTGGTTCATTCTCATGGTTTTTAATTTTAGGACTCATGATAATATTTAGCATAAAAGACATCTACACCCTGGCTCATCAATATCTTTTATAAAAACCTTCAATCACATTAATTCAACCTTGAATAAAAAAGGTCACACCCATGAATGTATTTAAATTTCTAATTATTTTAGTAATTGCAGCCTCAAGCACTGTAGATGCCAGCTCTTCTGAACCAAACAATCAGAACGCAAACGGGAACTCCAGATGCTCAAGTCCAAGCAATAACCTCAATCAAATATTAGCCGATCAAGAAAACAAATTTCTAGCAATGTTTGTACGCTCGAACGAATTATTAGCACGAGACCTTGATTACTTACAATTTATTACAGACAAGAATCGTGATCAATCAAAAAACAATCCCTTTAAAGACGGTGATTTACCATCTCCAGATTACTCTCGATGCACTTCACCAACGAGTGCTTTTTCTAGAATAACCCCTCACGTCACACAATATGAAATAGGTAGAAATCAAGCTATTGCTGCGGGACTTAAACGAATTCAAGAAGTTCAAAGACAGTCGGAAGATAGCATTAAAGAAGGTCAGGAAAGAGAACTCCTCGAACAAAGGATCCAACTCAATGAACAGGATATAATAAAAAATGAAACAACGATAATAAGAAAAAAGTAAAAAGCACCATGAACACACTTAAATTACTTATGATTTCATCTATTGCGATTCCATTCACCACTATCTATGGAATGGAAATCAGAGAGAAACAACAACTGCAAGACCAAAAAGAAGCTGCTATGCGCGACTTAATTCAAGGCTCAAAAAGTTACTTCAAACTTAAAGCTGAAGTCGACAAACCACTTCATGAAGTGACTGAATTAACAATAAATGCTAACCAAGAATCAACTTCATCAAGAAAGCCTTCTCTAGACTTCAATCAAGAAAAAATGGAAGTAATTACAGGGTTGCTATCTCAACATGTAAATAGCAATACGCTAACGATGAACCTTATTAAAGGCATTCAAGAAATACAACTCAATGAACAAAGAATCACAGCCAATCAAGGTGAGAAATAATCTATAATGAATAAATATATATGCATTATAATGCTATCATTACATACACCTTGTTATAGCAATCCTGCAAAAACAATAGGGATAAGAACACTTAAAGCCTTAGTAGAAAGAGAATCAAAAAAGCTTCATCAAATGAAATTTGAATTATTACAAGAATTTATAGAGGGTGAGGAAAAAATAAAAGAACTAGAACAAGTTTTTATTGATAATCCTTCGCGGCGGGAACATTTTCAAGTTCATAAAGACTTTTACGGAAATTTTCTTGAGAGTACTTACACAATCAACAAGAGAATCGAAAACGAAACAAAAAGCAATCTTAAAAGAATCGATCAACTTAGAAGAATTAATCGAATCTTAAAATAAGATATTGCCCAACACCTACAAAAAGATAATCAAATTTCAGATTAAACACAAAAAGCCCGGAACTTATATAAGTTCCGGGCTTTCATAATATCTAGCTTAATTAAGCAGCAGGCGTTGCTCCAACTTGAGCAATATGCGGATGATCAGTTCCAGGATATACTTTAAGCTTTTTTAGAATTTGCTTATTTAAAGTATTTTTAGGAAGCATCAACTTAACTGCATGAAGAATCATTGCTGTTGGATCTTTTTTGATAAGATCTTTTGCAACGATAACTTTACGACCACCAAGGTAACCACTATGTGATACATATTCTTTAGCATTCCACTTATTACCAGTTAAAGCAATTTCAGCAGAATTAATAACTACAACGTAATCACCACTATCTGTATGAGGAGTATACATAGCTTGATCTTTACCACGCAATGCATCTGCAACTTTAACTGCAAAACGACCAAGTGATTGACCTTGAGCGTCCATTATTCTCCACTGTGGATTTCTGTCTTCTTTACGAAGATAAAAAGCCTTATTCATATCCATGTGTACAACCTTGCTTTATCTTAAAATATATTTTTATTTATTCATTTTAATGTTGAGTCGAAAAACTACTCTTTATTGATTGTAAAGGAAAAGTTACTTCAGGTCAACATCAAAGGATTGCTCTATCATTTCTTCAACCGCTTTAACAGTTTTTGGTAACGCTTCACTTAAACAAACGGGAGTTGTCTGATCAACGATCCAATAGTTGTCTTCTATACGGACTCCAAGCTTCTTTTCAGGAATATAAATACCTGGTTCAATCGTTATAACATCACCATGCTGTAACGGTCTTGACCCATCACCAACATCATGAACATCCAATCCTAAAAAATGCCCAATGCCATGTGTGAAATATTGATCCATTCCATGTTCTTTAAAAAAATTCAACGCAATATGCTGCAGAGACATTTCTGGATTTTCGTTATTAACAAGCCACATACCAGGCTGCGCCTTCTCAGCTACAAGCTCTTGAGCCTCTAACACTATTTCATATATTTTCTTCTGTTCTTCTGTAAATTTACCTGATACAGGATATGTTCTTGTGATATCTCCACAATAATAATTGTATCGAGCTCCAGCATCTACTACAACCAAATCACCATCTACAAGTTTTTGATCATTTCTATCATAATGCAAAACAGTACCACGAACGCCACCCGCAACAATTGAAGGATACGCAGGAATAGCACCACCTTCTGTAAAAACATACTCAAGCGCTGCTTGCATGTCAGACTCTTTGTTGCCATTTTTAAGCATAGATACTGCTGCGTAATGAGATTGAACACTCATATCAACAGCCTTATACAAAATCTCTATTTCTGACATATCTTTTTTACGACGAAGCTGGGCTACTTGAGGAGAAACATCAACAATATTGTCTTTGAAATTTGGAATTTTTAACGACAATCTATCAATAACCATTCGAACCATACATGATTCATAACTGTTCTTTGGATACGGTGTAAATATTTTTTCACCTCGAGCAATAGCATCCGATATCAGAGTAATGATATTTTGATACGTTACAAAATCAAAATAAGGATACACATGTATCGACTTAAACTCTTGTCCTGTCACTCTCAAATTATCAAATCCAACTGATTGAACATAGTCTTGTGTAATCTTTACTGAACTGGCAACCCATTGATCACGTAAATCAGTATATGCAGGTCTATAAAAAGCCTGTTGAGATTCATTTAAAACAATAACTGATGCTGGATCTTCAATGCCAGAAAAATAATAAAAGCTACTATCCTGAACAAACGATCGACCTGGATCATCACAAGGTGCAAATAATAAAATTGGCCCTTGAAGTGATGTATACTCATCGCGAACAAGTTCAACTAAAGCATCTCGTCGTTTTTTATAATTCATATTTAATTTCTTCATACTCTCACTCCTAAAATGGACGTCGCTCGGTCAGAGCCTTAAACATCGTCAACCTATCAATAAACTCTAATGATGAACCAACAGGAACGCCCTTAGCCAAACAAGATATCCTTACATCTTTGTGTGATAGCTTTTGTACAATAAATGCGGATGTAGCTTCACCCTCTGGTGTCTGGTTCATTGCTAAAATAATCTCTCTAACTGAATCATCTACTCGAGCAACTAAAGGCTCAATTGTTAGATCTTCTGGCCCAATACCATCCAATGGGCAAATATTACCACCCAATACATGATATAAACCTTTATAACCTTCGGTTCTTTCAATTGCTAACAGCTCTTGCCAAGACTCAATAATACAAATTACCGACCTGTCTCGCTTTTCATTATCACAAAACAAACATTTCTGATTTCTCTCTTGCCAAATATAACAACGAGAACATGGTATCAAATTTAACTTAGCCGCTTGCAAAGCTGCACAAAATGCATTCAATTTAGCAGGCTCCATTTCCAAAAAGTGCGATAACACTCTATATAGATTTTTAGAAGCTAAAAAAGGTACTTGCTGTAATTGTTTAACAACACCTTGTAAAGTTGGCAATTGATGAATCATCATCTACCTTTTTTGTAATTGAGACTGTGCTGCTGCTGCAGCTGAATTAACTAAAATAAACAGTACTAAACCAGCTGAAAGATAACATGCTATTGTTGCCATCATTAATGCCATAGCATAACGCATCAAACTCTTCTTAGGATCATTATCCATTGGAGTTGCCAACATAGCAAGACCAGTTAATACCGGTAAAATATAATAAGGGTCAATAGCATATAAATTATCAATCCACAAAAATGGAGCTCCAAACAATTCTATAGAATTTGATAAAACAGTATTCAAACCGATTAAAACAGGCAATGTTAATAGTAATGGCAAGCACCCAGCAAGACCAGGAACTCCATGCTTTTTAATAAGCTCAGCTCTTTTCTGCTCAAGCATTTCAGGACTATTACTATATTTCTTTTGTAAATATGCTAATTTCTTCTGCATTTCTGCACCTTTGCGCATATTTTTTTCACCATACATTGTAAATGGTAACATCAACAGCTTTAACAAGAGCGTTAATAAAATAATCGCCCAACCAAAATTCCCAATTTTCTCATTCAAGTATTTCAAACAATACAACATTGCATGAGAAACAGGAGCTAACCAGCCAAAATTCAATGTTTTCAACAATCTATCATCTACTTTTGTTATAGCTTCAGATGTTTTTGGACCAATAAAGAATTTCACATTCCAAGATTCAGATTTATTTAAAACCTTACTTTCTAGAATACTCGTCATATTTCCAGATGGATTTTGTGTCATATATGCACGCTGTACAAAACCGTCTTCATCTTTAACTAAAGCATGTACAATAAATCTAGACTCATAACCAAAACAAGTTGGCATTGCCCAGTAACGCTGTAAATTGTCTTTTTTAGAAACATCGATCGTAGCTAAACCACTATTTTCATTTACCAAACCTGTTATTTTATCCAAATTAATAGATGGTTGCATCACAGGCTGAGCAACGAACAAACGTAACTGTACAGGATTTTCAACATGCATATGGTCATACTTAACATTTACAGTTAAATCCACTTGATATGAATCATGATACACTGTAAACATTTTCACAATCGTACCACCATCAAATGATGCTTGATACCCTATCACTCTATCTGAATTATCATCTCCAGAAATACCAACAAGATCATATATTAATGGGGTATCTTTTTCAAAAGCAACTAAGAAACAATTTTCTTCTGTAAGCAGTGTGCTAATAGTTTCTGTACCATTTTGCCATGGGAAAGAAAAAGCTTGTAAGGTCGCACCTTTATTTGAGAAAGTATATGAACCACGTCCAGTTGTGACGGTTTGAAGTTCTGTAGGTTTTTCTTGCTCTGTACGATATTGTACAGAAACATTAAGAGGCTTATTAATATCTTCCATAACTGGAGCCCTAAATCCAGCACCAGATTTAACCTGTTGTTGTGACTGAACACCATCAGTTTTTGGGTCAAAAAAGTATTGGATAGCATAGGTCATCACGATAGCAAACGATAATGGAAATATCCATTCTTTAATATTCATAAAGGGCCTTATAAAAAGTTGATTGTATCAATATGTGCGTTCAGTTGAAAATGAACATGATTTTATATTAGCCTAGCAAATATAGTTTATTTAAGCTAGAACAAAGTAATGATCAAAATCTTTTACAGCATAAAATAAATCATGTTATAACCATATTAAAAAGGAGGTTGTTATGAAGATGAGTAAAAGGCAATATCGCATAGGAGAGCTTGCAAAGCATCTCAAATTGAAAAAATTTGTTCTTAGGTTTTGGGAAAAGGAACTTAATATAAAATCCCACCGATCAACTGGGGGTCAAAGATTTTACCAAGAAGAAGATTTTGAAACTTTCAAGCTCATAAAAACTCTTTTATATGAGCGAAAATTCACACTAGCTGGTGCAAAAAAAGAACTCGAACTATTAAAGGCAAGAAAAAAACCAATTATAGCATCACAAAGAACAGAGATGAACAACACCTTACCAGAAGTTATACTAGAGCAGCCTAAAATGGGCACTCATAACGAATTAATTGAAATAAAACTAAAATTAAAAAAACTAAAAGAATTACTATAAAAAAGTACTAAATCATCTTATCCTTATATAAATCAACATTAGCTTATAAGGATATATGATGTATAAAAAAGAGCATTTCCACTTTGTTGGAATCAATGGCATAGGCATGAGTGGAATTGCAAAGATTTTACACAAACAAGGTCATATCATATCTGGATGTGATCTTGCTTGTGACACTACAAATATTCAAGAACTCATTGATGGCAATTGCAAAATAAGCAATCAACACAATTCAACAATCTGTAATGACTCTTCCATCACAACTGTGGTTTACTCTTCAAGTATATCTTATGAAAATCAAGAATTAATAAGTGCTCGAAACAAGGGTATTAAAACAGTTCTACGCGCAGCCATACTTGCAGAAATAATGCGTACAAAATTTGCTATTGGCGTAGCTGGATCACATGGAAAAACAACAACTTCATCTGTGATCGCCCATATTTTAATGCACGCTAAAACTGATCCAACTGTCATCGTTGGCGGCATCATGCACAACACGAAGAACAATGCACACTATGGCACAGGTAAATACACCGTTGCTGAGGCGGATGAAAGCGATAGGTCTCATCTCCTTTTACCAGTTACTCTTGCAGTACTTACCAATATAGACTTCGAACATACAAACATTTATAAAGATCTCAATGAAGTCATAGAAACATTTAAGACTTACCTCAATCAATTACCATTTTATGGCAAAGGCATCGTTTGTCTTGATGACCAAAACATTGTTAACATGCTCCCAAGTATCGATTCATCAACAATCACTTACGGGACAAGCAATCAAGCCAACATTCAAGCCGTTAACATACAACTTAATGCTAACAATTCTTCATTTGATGTATTAGACAATCGAACCAAAGAAGCTTTAGGTTCAATTACCATGGAGATGCCAAGCATATACAATGTTTTAAATGCAACAGCTGCTATTACAACTGCTATAGAAATTGAAATACCATTCCATATTATTGCTGAAGCACTTCAATCATTTCAAGGAATAGATCGAAGATTCACCTATAAAGGTATGATGAAATCACCTGCTGTTAAAATATTTGATGACTATGGGCATCACCCAACAGAGATTAAACATAGTCTCATAACAGCACGAAGAAAAACTAAAAAAAAATTAATTGTTGTATTTCAACCGCAACGCTATACACGTACATATCATCTCTGGGATGAATTCATTGAGGTGTTTCAGTCTGCAGACATTGATCACCTCATCATTACGGACATTGCTCCAGCTAGTGAAGCAGCAATCAAAAACGTAACGGGACAACGGCTTGCACAAGAAATATTAGATAAAAACCCATTATTATCAGTTCACTACACACCTTTTCATACGAATTTACAAGAAATAAAAAGCTCGGTACTAAAGATTGTATCTGACGATGACCTTCTTCTTCTTCTTGGAGCAGGAAAAATCAACACCCTTGATAAACAATTATTATAGACCGAGTCTTGATTTTAAAGCTGCAAATCTGTCAGAATGACAATGAATCTATTCTTTTAATTTTAAAATATAGAACAATAGGAGAATTTGTCATGAATAAAAAAATTGTATCACTGGGTATATTACTACTCTTAGCCCAACAACAAATATATGCTGATAGTTTTGGTGGAGGATTTGCAACTGGAGCACTTCTTGGTACAGGTATTACACTTGCTGCAACATCGGGATCAAGAGTTCAACGCGATCCTTACTATGATGTTGAACGTGCTCAGGCGCAACAAGAATTACGAGAAATGAGAGCCCAAAATAAATTAAAAAAAGAAGAGGAACGTGAAGAACGAAGACAAAAAAGAGACGAAGAACGCGAAGAACGAAAACGTAAAAAAGAGCTCAAAAAAGAGCAACGACGAAAAGAAAAGAACCTTGAAAAGAAGCAAGGTGAGCTTGAAAAAGAAACTCAATCTCCAAAAGAGCTACAACTTGAAATCAAAAAGCTTGAACTCGAAATTGCACAATTAAGATCTGCATAAAGCATAATTCAAAAAAATAAGAGAGGCGTATTAAGCGCCTCTCTTATTACAAACATAAATTGATAAATGGCTTTCAGTTATTAAAATAGAACATAACTGCTGAGGTTTACTATAATGCATCAAACAATCTTGCGCATTGGATTCAGCAAAAAGTTCCCACCCAAGTCGTTCCATTTGCTGCTGATAAAAAGATATCAAATCTTGCTTCGGCATAGTAAATGTATAAAAAATTTGTAATTGCTCATGACTTTCATCAAGTTTTGATATTTTTTGAAGTTTAGTCTGAAATGGAGCATCAGGTAAATCAGCAAATTTAGCAATAATCTCTTGCTGTTGTAAGAAATCAACAAGTTTCAACTTTTTACTCATTCCACAACCAGCTATAATTGGTAGTATAAATAAAAAGCATAATAATTTATTTTTCATAATTACTCTCTTTTTTTATAATACAAAAAACAAAGGCTACTTTAAAAGCAGCCTTCATCATTCAAATTCTATGCTTAGAAGTTACTCTTTTGGAGCATCTGCAGCAGCAGCTCTAGCAGCAGCGGCAGCAGCCATTCGTGCTATATGTTTGCCAACAGGACGAATTTTCTTTTCAATTTTTTCTTTAACGCGAGCTGATTTACCAATACGATCACGTAAGTAATACAACTTAGCTCGACGAACAAGAGCTTTCATTACAACCTTGATTGAATCAATCATTGGTGAGTACAATGGGAAAATTTTCTCTACAGAAATACCATTCGCACTAATTTTTCTTACTGTGAAAGTTGTTGATGCACCTTTGTTATGCATAGCTATTAAATTACCTTCAAATAGCTGAATACGTTTTTTATTACCTTCTTGCACCCATTGAGAAACCGCAATGATATCACCAATGCACAACTGAGGGAAATTACGATCATACATACCAATTGAAGCAATTGTTTCTTTGGTAAAGCCTTGTGCTTTCATACAATTTTCCTTAAACCATCTATATTTATAACTTAATAATCTTAATCTAACTGAATTAACTTCAGTATACTTCAAAAAAACGAACCTGCCAAATCAACTTTCTATTTCTGCAAAGCAATTCCAAGCCATTTATCAAGAATAATAGCCACAGCAGAACGAACAGACAAGTGATTAAAATCTGAGAATCCTTGTAAAGGGGGTAACATATAGTCACACCTGTTTAGCAATTCCTCTGACATTCCCGAACCTGTACCAAATAAAAAAAGAATTGGACGATCATGAGACCAAACAATGTCTTGTTCAAAATAAGTAACAACTTTTGAAATATCACACTCTCGAGCTGATGTTCCAACAATTAAAGGTTTCTTACCTTCTTTCTCTTCAATTGCTGCAATTACATCATCTAGCTCAGACTTTACCTGAACAGTTCGAACAGCCTGATGACGATTATTATTATAATCTCCACCGACTTTTTCATCTACCCAGAAGCTTAACATTTTCCCTACCATCTTTTGCTGATCTTTAAGTGATGTTACAATGAAAAAAGTTTTCAAACCATACGTTGCACTTGATCGTGCAATATCATGGATATCAATCGAAGTTACTGACGTATGTCCGACACGACCTTCTTTCAAATCAATATCATTATGCATCAGAGCAATGTAATGATGAGGAATATATTTTTTAACTAACTTCTGCTCTGCTTTCGTAGTCGGAACAGAGCGAACCCAATTAAAATGCTTCTTAACTGTTGTTTGAGCTGCTTGTTCTTGACGCCAAGACTCAATAGCTGCATGATTACCAGAACGAACAATTTCAGGAACTTCCATTCCCTTCCAAACAACAGGTCTTGTATATTCAGGATAATCGACAAATGCTCCAGAAAAAGAATCTAGTTGAACAGATTCTTTTTTACCAACCACTCCAGGAACAAATCGTAACAATCCTTCAAGAAGTAACATTGCAGGAATATCTCCGCCCATAACAACAAAATTACCAACTGATACAAGCTCATCAGCATAGTGATTTTCAACTCGTGCATCTAAACCCTCGTAACGACTCGCAATCAACATCACATGCTTTTGATCTTTGATTCGTTCGTAAAGTTCTTTCAGTCGTGGTTGAGTTAACGTCTTACCTTGAGGCGATAAAACAATTTTATACGCTTTACCAAAGTCACGCTCACTTGCATCAACAGCTTGCTCAATAACATCAGGTTTTAATAACATACCAGCATTATGCCCAAAAGTAGTATCATCGATACGAACCTTTGGTTTTGCATATGATAACAAATTATTAACATGACAAGAAATTGTACCCTTCTCCTGAGCTCGCTTAATTAAGCTTACACCAAGAAAAGGTTTATAAAGTTCTGGAAATAATGTTAAGACTGAGATATTCATAAAGAAGTATTACTCTTTATCTTTAGCTACTGCTTTTTTAGCTGCAGGCTTTTTAGCGACAGTTTTTTTAGCTGCAGGCTTTTCAGCTACAACTTTTACAACTTTTTCTTTTTTTGGTTTCGCTTCAACAACAGGAGCTGCAACTTTTACAACTTGCTTGTTTTTAATCTTTTGTAAACGCTTAACAGCATCAGTAACAATCGCACCTTTAGAGATCCAATGAGCAATACGATCCGCATGCCATTGAATAATTTCTTTGCTTAAAGGATTGTATGTTCCAAGATTTTCTAAGTATTCACCATCACGCTTTTTTCTAGAATCGATTGCTACAATTCTATATACAGGAGCATGTTTTTTACCTATACGAGTAAAACGTATTTTTACAGCCATTCAAAAACCCTTGAATATGGTTAATTAAAATATTTTTTTTTCTTTAAAAGCTTAACAAATTGTTGGCTTTGTTCAAATCTTTGCAATAATTGATCAACATCTGCAACAGAAACTCCCGAACCTTTTGCGATTCTCCCCTTACGAGAAGTATCTAAAATTTTCGGATATATTTTCTCTTTTTTGGTCATTGAGTTAATAATTGCTCGAAATTTTTTCATCTCTTTTTCACTTTGTTCTATCTGAGCACCAGAAATATTCAAATTGCTCATTCCTGGCAAATATTTAATCATACTTGACAGAGAGCCCATTCGATTCGCCATTGATAACTGTTTTGCAAAGTCATCAAGTGTAATCTGGCCAGATTTAAAACTTTTTTCTAAACTAATTTGCTCAGATTCCTTTATTTTATCTTCAGCATTTTCAACTAAAGTTAAAATATCGCCCATACCAAGCATTCTTTTTGCAATTCTCTCTGGACGAAACAATTCTAAATTATCTAGTTTTTCACCAGTCCCCATAAACAAAACTGGTTTTTTCAATGCATATCTAAATGAAAAAGCAACTCCAGCACGGGCATCACTGTCCATTTTTGATAAAATTGCATAGTCAAATTTAATACGATCTTGAAAACTTTTTGCTACAGACAAAGACTCTTGTCCTATCATAGCATCAACAACCAAAAATTTATACTTTGGTTTAACAATTTTTTGCAATTCATCAAGTTCAGTCATCATTGCATCATCAACGTGCAATCTACCAGCTGTATCAAAAATTAAAATTTCATAGTTGTGTTGCTTTGCATAATTAACAATTTCTTTTGCAGCTTCTATAGGATTTTCTGATTGAGATCTATAAAAATCAGCGCCTGACTGTTGAGCAACAACTTCTAATTGATCAATAGCAGCAGGACGATAAAAATCAACTGATGCGCATAAAATCTTACGACTCTTACCTCGCTTCTTAGCTTGATTCTGTATAAACAAAGACAGCTTTCCAGCGGTTGTTGTTTTACCAGCTCCTTGCAACCCAAGAACCATTATCGTTGATGGAATTTGAAATGAAAATGAATCTTGAAGATATTCTCCACCCAAAAAAGATAGTAAACTATCATAAACAATTTTTACGAACTGCTCACTTGGACGTAATGAATTAATAACTTTTTTGCCAACAGCATCTTGCTTAATTTCTGAAATAAACGTATTAGCAAGGTCGTATGGAACATCTGATTCTAATAAAGAATCTTTAATTTTTTGAATTGATTCATCAATATTTTTCTCAGTAAGCTTGCCATAGCCAGTTAAAGAAGAAAAAACAGAAGAAAAACTCTTTGATAAAAACCCGAACATATAACCCTTAAAATCTTGTCGACTATGATGAAATGACTTTTAATATAAGAAAATACCTTGGAAATCATTATAACAAAAATACAAATTTGCACAAAATTTCATAAAAACAATCCATATTTAGTTATCCTGGTGTTCAGTTTGCTGATTATTTTCTAACTGATTTTCATCAATCATCAACTGCAAATCTTGTTCTTCTGAAAAAAGCTTTCCTTTATAATCCTCTTCTGGCTGCTCCATGTTTTTCGTTGCATTAAACCTACATAACAGCATATCGACGACATATGAAGACATACCAATAGCTATTGCTGCTCCAACTGCAGAAACCGTAGCATAATATAGATTTTTAGTCGCTTTATTTATACTCCTATCAACAGCCCAATCATAAACCAAGATTTTCTATTATTCATAACAAAACCCTCTTATAATAAAAAGTCACTCATTGTTTTTATGAAAAAGTATATTCACAAATTAACCATAAAAAATAGATCTTTAAAAAATCAATGCCTCAAACAGAATTGATTTGATCAATTTCTAAATACAATATTTTCTATTTGACCAGACATTCTCTCTGTACCCATCAACAAAAAAACTTATAGCTCATCGCAATGCTATCAAAACAAACTACATGGGTAATTTCAAATAAAATTCAAATTAAAAGACCATCAATACTCACTGAAATATTAATAACTATCCAATCAAGATTATGATGTTTTCTAAGTTTGACATATCAAAAAAGCAGGTTCATCTTGAATAAAAGCTCTTTGTTTTCATTGTAAGATACCTGAAGAATAAAGTGCTTTTAACAGAACAACCCAATTTTCATTGCAAAGGACATGCAAAAATGGCTATCGTATGTAGAAAGTGTAACTATGAAATAAGTGAAAATGAAATTAAGATATACGTAGGAGGAGCAATATGCAGTTTTATTTATCAAACAATGGAACTTATTAACAATCTTTATTCGAGCTGTAATACATTTTCAAACGTTCAAAAAAAATCAATTAAAGATACTCCGGAAATTCTGCATGAAAAAAGGTTCTCGGCTATTGCAAATCAACAAAAAATTGCTTGTGAAAGATGTTTTCAATATAATGGATGGATTCGAATAGCTGATAAATCTCAAGATAAAGAATAATCTAAAATAAAAGGTGAAATGTAATGAAGCACTCCCTACTTTTCATGCTCTATCTCATGTTTTTCAATTACACAAATATAATAGCTGTTCAAAACAACCAAAAAAATTCATCTTTCTATAATTGTTATTTCACAATCAAAGAATTTTCTAAATTTTGCATAACGTATCGATATTATTTTGATCAAGAAAAAATAGAAAAAGCAAAAATAGCATGTAACCAATGTGATTACATCGCTGGATATCGTCATTTATGTTGTCATTGCATATTTGAAATCGAAGAAACAAAGTTAAAAAACATTGTTAATCAAATGAATAATCTATCTTGTGATGAGCTCAATTCATTTCTTTTAGATTCTTACAAAGAACTTAAAGTAAAATGCTCGGAGTGTAATCAATATCATGATTGGCATATCGATTTATCACCACAAAATTTACAAGCAGCAAGAGAAAATCAACAACTCGAAATAACGAAAAAAAAATTGTATGCTTCTTATTTCATTATAAAAGAATTTTTCAAAATGACTCTATACGAACATTTTATTAATAATAAAAAAATAAAAGACAGCTCAATTTGTTGCAATAAATGTAATCATGAAAGTGATGCTCAGTGGTTATGGATGTCATTAATTTTTAAATGCGACGAAAATTCGATCAATCAACTTAAAGATTTTATCTATAATAAAACTGCCGAAGAACTTGCTATATTCATCTTACAAAAACATCAAGAATCAGAACTTTATTGTGCTTATTGTGGCGATTATAATAATTATTACATCCCAGAAAAAGAATCGTTACAAGACAATTAGACCTTCACTGACCAATTCTCAATTCATCAACCAACTCACGAACAGCTTCAATAATAATTCCTGGTTGCCCAGTATTAATTCTATGGCCACTTTTTTCTGCAAAAATTTGTTTTCCTTGGGGTAATTTTGTAACTAAATCATCTTGCAAATCAAACCACACTTGCTTATGCTCTTGAGTATGATCCTCAGTAACCTTCTTTTTACCAGCTGTAATTACAGTTAATGGTTTATCTCCAACAACTCCGCCATTAGACTTGATTTGCTCACAACTAAGATCCCAATTTAAAAATTCTTGCCTTTTTGCATTCATAAATTTTGAAGACATTCGCGAAGCTAAATAACAATGCTGTACGTCATCAGCTAACATTCCTTTTTTTTCATTTGGATTCGATTTTTGAGCAGCTCTTTCTCGAATAAAGCGCTCTATTCCAAAATATCTTTGAAAATAAGATCTCAGAACTAATATATAATCTTCGATAGTCTCAAATATTGAAGGTGGAGCATCTAGTAATTTAAATTTTTCATGTTGATCCTCATGGCTCGAATCTACCAATACAACACCTGCAACTTCATCTGGATACGCACTTGCAAACAAAAGAACACTTAATCCACCAAATGAATGTCCTACTAAAATATAAGGTCCAGGAACATTACCATTTTTTAATAGTCTATGTAATTCTTGCACAATGTTTTCGCTTGTTCGTGGCAATGGACTTGCATCACTCCATGCATAGCCAGCACGATCTGAAACTATGACTCTTGTAAATTTTGAAATTTCAGGATAAACCAATGTCCAATCAAGAGAATTATCTCCTAAGCCAGGACTAATAACAACCGTAGGGCTACCTTTACCTGAATCAATCATATGAAGTTTATAGCCACCCACATCAACCATTCTACCAATTGGCGAATGTTTTTGTTCATCTAATTTCGTATCAACACATTGACATAGCGCTCCAAAACCAGCTGATAAAAAAGCCATTGCCGCTATAACTTTAACTATAGTCATACTTTAAATCATTTTTATTTTTATATAAAATCACTCAACTTACTACTACTTCTTTATGACAAACTATATTTCTTTTACTATTTGATATAAAATAATAGTAGATTGTAGTAATACACAATTTTAAAAAGCTACAATAAGTAAAAAATATTTAAAAGTGATAGGTCATCACATGGCAAAAAGTCAAAATTTATCAACAGATAACACTGAAAAAGTTCTTTTAATTGCAGTACAAGCACCTAATAATCCCACACAAGATATTAAAGCATACTACCAAGAATTTTTAAGCCTTGCTGAAACTTTAGGCGTAGATCATTATGAAATCATTTACATAAAATTACGATCATTTGATAACAAATATTTCTTCACTAAGGGTAAACTTGAAGAAATCAAACTTGCCTTCGAAACTTCTGGTGCAACTGAAATTATTATTTCAGAGCAAATAAATGGAATGCAAGAACGAAATTTACAAGATTATTTAGACTGTAGGCTTTTTGATCGGACTCGACTGATTCTATCAATTTTTGAACGTACAGCAACAACTGCTGAAGGTAAGCTGCAAGTTGAGATAGCAAAACTTGGATTGTTAAAAACTCGCCTTGCCGGCCATGGAATACACCTTGAACAACAAGCTGGAACAATTGGAGTTAAAGGGCCTGGAGAAACACTAAAAGAAGAAACTACTCGTCACATTGAACAGCTTAGATTGACAGCGAAACGTAAACTAGATCAGCTTGAAAAAACAAGAGGAACTCAACGTAAGCGACGTTTAGACCATCAATTACAACAAATATGTTTGATTGGTTACACAAACGCAGGAAAATCTTCAGTACTTAACCAACTCACGAATAGTAATGTACTTGCTGCAAACAAACTTTTTGCAACGCTTGATACCGCAACTCGTCAACTTTTCATTAATCATAAAAAATGTGGTTTAATTTCTGACACTGTTGGATTTATACAAAACTTACCACACCAACTTATTAAGGCATTTGAATCTACTTTGGCAGAACTTCAATATGCAAATTTATTGCTTCATGTTGTTGATATTTCAAACACAAATTGGAAATCTCAGATGAACGTTGTATTTGAAACTCTTCGCGGACTTAAACTTGATAAAGAAATGCTGATTGTTTTTAACAAAACAGATTTATTAACTCAGGAAGAATTAGACAATCGTTTAAATTCATTTGATTTACCAATTCCTTACGTTGCTGTTAACACATTGAGTAAAGATGGATTAAGCAATCTATCAAACTACTTGGGTGCACGCAAAGCGTAATTAAAAGTTCAAGTGAAATATTAGATTTCAATAGTAAAGAAATATAAAAATCACCCTAAACCCTGGTGCCTCATGCTACAAGATAAAAAAGAACAATTCGAATATTTTTTAAAAACACAGCTTAATGAACCTCAACGTAAAGCTGTTGAAAAAAACAAAGGATCTCTTCTTGTTATTGCTGGTGCAGGATCAGGGAAAACAAGGGTTATTACTGCGAGAATTACAAATCTAATAGTTGGTCACAATGTTAACCCTCGATCAATCATTGCACTTACATTTACAAACAAAGCAGCAAGAGAGATGCAGGAAAGAGTAAAAACCTTTCTCCAAGACAGATCACTTGTTCCAACAGTAGCGACATTTCACTCTTATTGCTTACAAATTTTAAAAACGAATCAAAGCCTTTTACCTTTTGATAACTTTGTCATTATGGACTCAGCAGATCAAAAAAAGTTAATTGGATCGATTCTAAAAAAGTTTGAATTAGAAAAGCGAGTAAACCTCAAGCAAATTTTATATACAATTTCATCATACAAGAACAGAAATGCTACTGGTACAAGTGTTGACGATATAGACAGTGCTAGTATTTATAAATTTCACGACATCTACAATGCCTATGAACAAGAAAAACGGCAAAGTAAATGTTTGGACTTTGATGATTTACTTGTTTATACATTAAAACTATTTCAAGAGAACAAAGAATTTAAAGCAAGATTCCAATCAACCGTACGCCACATATTAGTTGATGAGTACCAAGATACAAATACAATTCAAAACGAACTATTACGACATATGGCTCTTGATGCTGGTCAAAAGCTAACGATTGACTCAGTTTGTGCCGTTGGCGACGCAGACCAATCAATTTATTCGTGGCGCGGTGCAACGATTGAAAATATTTTAAAGTTTAATAAAGACTTTGGTGAAACAGAAACTATAAAGATCGAACAAAACTACCGATCAACACAGCATATTTTAGACATTGCAAATCATGTAATCACCAACAATAGTGCTCGAAACCATAAGAATTTATGGTCAGAAAACAAAAAAGCCCAAAAAACTATCGTATTTGAATGCAACTCTGAATTTCAAGAATCTGATGTAATTTCAGCTCTTACTCAAACCATTCAACAACATGAATCACTACAATCAATTGCAATTTTATATCGCACACATTACCAGTCTCGCGTGCTTGAAGAAGCAATGATCAAAGCAAGTATTCCCTATAAAATCATTGGCGGAATACAGTTTTATGAACGAAAAGAAATTAAAGACCTATTATCATATTTACGATTATTCTTTAATCCATTCGATCGTGTTTCATTTTCTCGCATTATAAACAGCCCTTCTCGAGGATTAGGACAAAAGTTCGAAGAAGAATTTGATGAACTGTGGAGTATGGATCCTTTTAGCAACGCTCTTGATATTGCTAAAACAATGCTCGAACATAAAATGACTGCTACAAAACATCGAGCTCTCAATAGTTTCAGACAACTATTTGTTAATATGCCAGAAAACATCACACCACTGACTGCTCTCAAAGAAATTATCGAAAAAGTTAATTATATTAATTATATTGATGACAGTTTTGAAAAAGCTGAAGCTCAAACTAAAAAAGAAAACATTCAAGAGTTGTTACGTGCTGTCGTTCACTTTCAAGATGAAGGAATCGTAACAGTTTCTGACCTTTTAGAGGCAATTGCTTTAATGCAAGATCATTTAAAAAAACAGGATCAAGCCAAAGAATATATTCAAATGATGACCTTTCACAGTGCAAAAGGCCTAGAGTTCGACACAATCATACTGCCAGGACTTGAAGATGGAATTATTCCAAGTACACCATCAATCAATGATAGTAACGTCGAAGAAGAGCGAAGACTTTTTTACGTTGGACTAACTCGAGCTTGTAAACGTCTCTTACTAACTCACTGTAGAACTCGTAACACGTACGGACAAACAAACGTACAAATTCGATCACGTTTTTTAGATGAGATTCCACCAAACTTTGTAATTGAACAACCGGCAAATTACTGGTCACTCAGCCAAACAAAGACTTATTTCACACAGTGGATCAAAGGAGATAGCCCACAAACGTTCAACTCTGACCATGTACAAACTTTTTCTTCGAAACCTAAACCAACAATAATTAAAAAACTAATCAACAAAACAAGTTCATACACATCAAAGCCTAGCCCTCGCATGACATCGACATCGTCATCTCCAATAAGAACTAAATTACCAGAACTAACAAGCCAGTTTAAAAGAATGCAATCGATTCAGCACAAAAAATTTGGATTGGGAATGGTACATGAAGTCTTAGTAAAAGGAACGAATACCATTGTGACCGTCCGATTCAACCTGCATGGCATGAAAAAAATTGACAGCAAGTTTCTTGAGATTATTTAACTAATTTATTTTTTGCTCTAACCCTTACAAGCTTGCTACGCATTGCTGCTTGTATTGATACAGCAGCTGGGTAAGAAACCTCAACTGGTATTTCAACCGGTTTGAGCTGTGTTGCGGGTTGACTCATAAATAATGGGAACAAATCAGGATTCTTTCTACTTTGTAGTACTGAATTATTCCATGATTTTATACTTTGATTGGCTAACGGCCTATTATACCGGCCCTTTAAACCATTTGGCAATGCTGCGTTTCCCTGTGTAAGTATTTGACACTGAAGATGGCTGTCACCTGCAGATCCATTAGTTATAGCAGGACTCCTTACCTGAGCCATTCCTTTAACGAGATTTAATGTTTCTGCACCCTGCATTATCTGATATACTATAGCACTTTCAAGCTTGCTAAACTTATCATCTAAACATTTCATACATGCTTCACGATCTTTCGCATCACTTGTAAAATATCCATTTAACTGTTCTGCAGTAACTTTAAACCTTTGGCCTTGCTTATCCAGCTCTTGGTTAATTTTTTTAACCATGGCGCTCACCTGTCCAACTTGTTTTTCCATATCGTCAAAACGTGCATTTTGTTGCCGTTTATTTGAAGCAAGTTCTTCTCGAACCTGACCAACGCCTAAATTAGTATCTTGCTGCGATTGAGCAACTTCTTCAAATCCTTTTTTCACTGTAGATGTCAACCCACTTACACCCTGACTCACAACACGAGTAGCAGTTGCACTCATTTGAAGAGATTCCTGTGTCTGTCTGTGCTGAATACCTGTTTGCTCAAATCCTACTTCTACTGTAGACCTCAATGCAACTTGGCCAATCTTGACTTCATCAACCACTTGCCCTACACCATCAATTTTTTTATTTGTTTTCAAACCAAGAACTAAGTTATCCAGAATTCCAAAACGATTACCCAAACTTAAATTTGTACTTTGTAATTGTCCATTCAACGTAGTTAATTGATCTCTACTCTGCTCCGCACCAAAACTATCATACAATTGCATTATTCCAACAGCGGTCGCACTACCACCAATACAAAGCGCAGATGTTTTTACCACAGAGTCATTAACATCTGACTTTGGCGTACTTTTCAATAACCAAAAAGCTCCCAAGAAACCCGCTGTAGCAGCTGTGTAGCCATAAATATTTCTTGGCATGCAAACATTTCTAAAAAAACAAAAAGTTCCTATAAAAGGACCATACAAAAGACCCCAGTCAGCAATAGATTTTTTCACCTGCCATACAGGATCTACATTCCGACTTGCAACGAGAACGCGTACGTGTTTTCTTAATTGTTCTTTTACATCGTCACTCAGTTTAAGAGACCCAACTATTGTTTTATCTAATAATGTTTTACGATAAATTTCAGATTCTGGCTCTGTGAGATGAATAGACTGATTATAACTATTCGCATAGCTATTATACTCTGCAACTCGATGCTTATAATTATCCAAGTGTTCATTCAAAGTATCAAGTTGTGGTAACGTAACACTTACCAGCCTGCTAACACCCTCTTCAGCAGCATTTAACACTGTATCTTGCTGCCGATCTTCACACTTTTTTTGTTGTAAGTGTGGCCGTATCTGTCTTTGCAAACTTGTAATACTATTATAATCAATCTCAGGTATTTTTGACTGATGAGATCCATTCATGAAAAATGAAAATAGAAGTCCTGCGATTACATATGTTTTTTTCATATAGAAGCCCTACAATTATGTTTGTTTCATCAATAGAATGTTTATTTAAAGCGGCCTGTGAATGATATAAAGTTTCTATACAAAAATTATATATTTTTTTACGAGTAGGATCTTACTCGTAATTCAAATGCATAGCTTTTCGCACTTCACTCATTGTTTTCGCTGCTACCTTACGAACCTCCTGAGTCCCTTGTAATAAAACCTTTAAAACAGCGTCTTTATCTTGAGCTAATTCTAAACGTTTTGTACGAATTGGAGTTAATAAATCATTGAGAACTGTGAACAAATACATCTTTAACTTAACATCTCCAAGCCCACCCTGACGATATTGCTGCTTGAGTTCAGATACTCTATCTTTGTCTTCATCAAAGACATCCAAATATTCAAAAACCATATTACCTTCTACCTGCCCTGGATCTTCAACCCTAAGGTGTCCAGGATCTGTGTACATACTCATAACTTTTTTCTTAAGTACCGTTGCATCATCAGATAAAAAGATCGCATTCCCTAAAGATTTGCCCATCTTTGATTTTCCATCAGTACCTGGAAGCCTGCCAACTTTTGAAATCAACGCTTTGACCTCAGGAAAAATATCAACTTTATATGTACGATTAAAAGAACGAACAATTTCATTCGTTTGCTCAATCATCGGTAATTGATCTTCACCAACAGGAATAATCGTAGCTTTTGCAAAAGTGATATCAGCTGCTTGGCTTACAGGATACATTAAAAACCCCGCCGGCACTGACTCTCCATAACTTTTTTGCTGCATTTCATGTTTTACTGTTGGATTACGCTGTAAACGACTAACCGTTACTAAATTCAAATACAATACCGTCAATTCTGCAATTTCAGGAACCATTGATTGAATAAAGAAAGTTGTTTTCTTAGGATCAATACCAACAGCCAAATAATCCATCATAACTTCTATGACATTATCATGAACTTTTTTTGGATTATCTGCATTATCAGTTAGCGCTTGAACATCAGCGATCATAACATATTGCGTATACTGATCTTGTAACTTAATTCTATTTAACAGCGAACCAACATAATGCCCCAAATGTAATGGTCCAGTTGGTCTATCACCCGTCAAAACTATTTCTTTTAATTTCATAGCCTACCACCTTTATCTAAATTTTTTATTTACAATCTTACATTCTTACGCTACGAATGTAACAGAGCATTTGTAATGCGAACATTGAAAAAATTAAAAAGGAAATAATATGATTTCACTTCAATCAATCATTCATTTTGCAAATAACTATCTACAAATATACTCTGTTATCGACTGCGTCGAAATTCTATTTTTTGTTTTCGCTGCTTTCAAAATATCATCATGGCTAAATAAAGACTACACAAAACCATTACTCTTATATTTTTACAACTATTTCACCATATTATTTAGTGCATATTTTTTTCAATTAACTACAGTATATCAACTTATGCTCGTCACTGCACCAATCTATTTTGTACTTCTCATTGTACATCATCAAAAGAATTTACAAAAAAACTTCATCATTTCAAAAAACAAACCCTTAACTCCAGCAAAGTCTATCCATAAAGAATGGCTTGAAACGCTCATAAGATCTTGCCTTGTAGCATCTCATCATAAAAAAAACATTACTTGTGTCATTGAACAGGTAGACTCCCTTGAAACGCTTATCAACAAACCTTTTTCACTCGACATTCCAATTCAGAAGCAAATTATAGATATGCTTCTAGAAAGTGTTTCATACGACAACACTAAACTCATCACCGTGGATAGGCATGGAACGATTTTAAGTATCAATGCATCATGGTCTGACCTTGTTATTAATGAACTTATTTTCACTCCAATCCATGAACGTCAACTACCTAAAGAGTACGCTAAAATAATTACTGAAAAAACTGATAGCATTTTAGTACACATTAATAGTGAGCATCAAAATCATTTCGTTGCTCATCAAGGAAAAATCATAGAAAATATCACTATTGACCAAACTTTAAAATTAATAAAGAATCTACTATATAAAAAAGACAGTGAAATATCATTATCACAAGGAGTTAACCATGAACCAAGTAAATCTACTTCTTTCTCGTCCTTTTATAAAAATTAATGCATGCCTTATTGGCTATGGATTGTGGATACTTTTTAGTCAGAATCAAATTATAACAAGTAGAATACAAGCCCCTTTATGCTTTTATAAAATTTCAGAAAGCTCTACGATAGTAGCACCTGACACTATCGACTTAGTTGTAACAGCGCCTAAAAAATCATTACAAAAATTTGATATTAACAATAGCGCTATACATATTGATGCATCAAACTTAGAGTCTGGTAGCAACCATATTCTACTGCAAAAAGAAAATCTTTTTTTACCTGATGAAATTAACTTGGTAAGCTTAATCCCATCATCTATACAAGTTCAATTACAAAAAACTGAGTAATACTATGAAAAACATTTTTGGAACAGACGGCATTCGTGATAAAATTCATCATGGACCTTTAACAAAAGAAAACATTACACAGCTCGGCCATGCAATTGGCCAATGGATAACTAACAACTTTGAAAAACCAGTTAAAGTTTTAATTGGTTATGATACTCGATCATCTTGCTCTTTAATTTTAGACACCCTCACCAATAGTATTTTACAATACCCCATTGAACTTTTTAATGGAAAAATATTACCAACCCCAGTAATCTGCAAACTTGTTAAAGAAGAAGAATTTGATGTAGGTATTATTATCTCAGCATCTCATAATCTTTCTGAATACAATGGTATTAAAATCGTAAAGAAACAAGCAAAAATTTCTGCATTTGCTGAAAGTGCCATTACGCAGCTCTATCAACATGGAAAATTCAATAACAGCATACAAAAAAACAGTCTCAAAAATTACGATCAAGCTAGCCAATTATATCAAATTTTCATTACAGCATGGTTTGAAAAAGACTTCTTACAAGGCAAAAAAATTGTTATTGATTGCGCACATGGAGCAACTTATAAAATAGCTCCAAAAATATTCGAACACTTCGGAGCTCAAGTTATCACAATCAACAATAACCCAGATGGTCATAACATTAATCTAGAATGTGGATCAACATGCCCAAAAAACATCTCTGATGCTGTATTAATTAATCAAGCTGACTTGGGTATATCATTTGATGGTGATGGAGACAGAGTCATTATTGTTGACAAGAACGGCTATATTTATGATGGCGATGACATATTAGGTATCTTAATGCAACATCAACTATTTAAAAAATCACCTATTGTTGGTACGGTCATGAGTAATCAAGGACTTGGTCAATATCTACAAGAAAAAAACAAAATATTCTTTAGAGCATCCGTAGGCGATAAACATGTTTACACAATGATGCAACAATACAATGCAATGCTTGGTGGAGAACCGTCTGGTCACATTATAGTAGAACCATTTTCTTATTCAGGAGATGGTATTTTCACATCACTTCTGTTCATAGACACGCTACTCAAAGAAAATATTAAAATCCCCGTATTTGAAAAATTTGCACAAATTTCAACACACATTGACATACAAACAAAACATGACTTGAAGCAAGAGCCATATGTAAACATCATTAAAAAATATGAAACAAAACTTAACCCTGGTAGACTTGTAGTTCGGTATTCAGGAACAGAACCTATATTACGAATTATGGTAGAAAGTAATAATAAGCAATCTGCAACAGAAATCGCCAGTCAGTTAAAATGTGAACTTGAATCAAATATGTTATAGGACAAAACTTTGAATCTTTTAACGTTAATACAAAAAATTTATATAAATTTACGACATCTTTTTGTAAAAGGTCTACTTTTCCTTTTACCTATCGCAATAACGTTTTCATTGTTCAGCTTTTGCATGAACTTAATTAGAAGTTGGCTTATTCCATTAAAAAAATTACACATTCCAATGCTAGAAATAATTCCTTACTATGAAATATTAATCGTCATTCTTTTTGTTGTAGCAGTAGGAATATTTTTACAAGCCTTCATCCTCAAACCATTTATAAAACTGATAGAGGATGTTTTTGCGAAAATACCATTACTCAGCACAATATATTTTGGAGCAAAACAATTAATTGGAGCTTTTTCAGGACAAGACAAAACCAGCTTTAAAGAAGTTGTTTATCTTGAATTCCCACGTGAAGGCGTTTATAGCATTGGATTTCTAACGAGCGAAGTTCCAGAAGCAATAGCTCCAAATGCAACGAAAACGTACTATAACGTTTATGTTCCAACAACTCCAAACCCAACGACAGGATTTTTTGTTGTTCTCTCCAAAGACCAATTTAGCCATGCTAACTTAACACGCCAAGAGGCAATTACATTAATTATATCAGGTGGAATATTACAACCAGAACGCCATAAGAAATAAACGTAAAACTATTTTTTAAATTTATCAGCAAAGAAATCAACATATAGCTGATCAATTTGATAAGAATTTCCACCATTTTTCAATGCAGTGTCAATAGCATATAAAGCACTGTGAACAAGCTTTAATTCATTAAGGTTATATTTTTTATAGCTTTGCTTCATGAATGAAAACGAAAGACCATAGCTCACTTGCTTAACTGCTAAAAAATTTTCTTCTTGTGTAAAAGCAATGAAGAAATAAGCACGATAAAATTGATCCGACCAAAAAGAAACCCAAAACATTTCCGAGTATAGAGATTTAATCTGTAACCACAATTGGAAAAAGGGTTTTTCTTTTTTCTCAAACAACAACTGACTTAATGTGAAAAGTGAAGTATCAGGAACAACAAGCCGTGTAACCCATGATTCATAAAATTCTTTTGAATTAGCAGTTACTAAATCTTGGTAATTCTTGAGTAAAAACAACTCATCCAAAGTAAAGCTGTTTTTAATTTTATAAATTTGACGAATAAAAACTGCAGTTTTTTGAGAATTCTTTATATCCTGATCTGCCCATAGCTTTTTTGCATCATCAAAGAAATATTTATCCTTTATAGTCACCACAGTCATATTGTCACTTCGCTTAATTTCTGTTTTAGCATCAACAAAAACCATGACTTTATGAGGACCACTATAAGAGATAAGATAATTTATTATTTGGTCTTTTTGCTTCGGCTTTAAAGTCGATGTATTACCTAACCAGTAATTACAATTCATACCTAAAAAAGACGTTTCTAACTGAGATTTAAATAAAAAATCGCCTGACTGAATATCAATAGTTTTAAGTTCCAGAGTCAGTTCACTTTGTATAGAACTTAAAAATTGCATAAAAAAAATATGAGAATACGAAGTTCCCTGAAATACAATAACTGAAGTATCAGACTTCTCTAATAAATCTGAGGCATTTTTGATGTACTGTGAAAGTTCCATACGCAAACCAAATCTAGAAAACAAACTATAAATATATATAACAAGGATAAAACTAGCCATTTGTATACAAAAAAACTGGTTTTATCCAGTTTTTTATTTACATACAAATATAAAGTAATCGAGGGCTATAAAGCCCCCGATTATTTAAATACTTTTAATCAGCTAAACCCAAACGGATTTTGCCAGTCTCTACTTCATAGTCAAGAATAACAACCTTAATGCTGCTACCAATTGGATAATTTGCATCCGGATCATTTTGCATTTCACGAGGGATTTTTGAGACATGAACTAATCCAGCTTTACCTGGAGCTATATCTACAAACAATCCAAAGTCAGCTATACGAGCAATTACACCATCTAAAATCATACCACGTTCAACTTGGTCAGCAAGAATCTTAACCCATAAAATGGCAAGATCGATACCTTCTTTGTTTTTACCATAGATATTAACGTCTGAACCTTCAATATCAATAGTCGTTCCAGTTTTCTCGATAATCTCTTTAATGATTTTACCGCCAGAACCAATAACACCACCAACTTTATTCGGATCTATTGAAACAGAATAAAAGCGAGGAACTAGAGGGGACATTTCTTTACTTGGCTCTGACATTACTTTACTCATTTCACCAATGATGTGTAAACGAGCTTGTTTTGCCTGATCCAAAGCTTTTTCAAATACATTCCGTGGCAAACCACCCTTATATTTGATATCCATCTGAATAGCATTAATACCTTCAGTTGTTCCTGCAACTTTAAAGTCCATCAATCCTAATGAATCTTCAAATCCTGTAATATCCGTAATTGCCTGGAAAGCTCCTGGCTGGCCCTCTAAAAGACCCATAGCAATACCACCGACCATAGATTTGATTGGAACACCTGCATTCATTAATGCCATTGTTGCTCCACATACCGTAGCCATAGAACTTGAACCATTTGATTCTAAAATATCTGAAACTATTCGTGTTGTGTAAGGGAAACTTTCTTTGCTCGGCATAACTCGTGCAATTGCTGATTGAGCAAGATGTCCATGTCCAATTTCTCGGCGACCAGCACCTCTTAATGGCTTAACTTCACCAACAGAAAATGGAGGGAAATTATAATGAAGCATCAAACTTGATTCAACTGGATCATCACTCATAATGTCATCAGTTTTCTGAGCATCTTTACCACTACCAAGTGTAACACTTACTAATGCTTGAGTTTGACCACGTTGAAACAATGAAGAACCATGAACTGACGATAACAATCCAACTTCAGTAGAGATATCTCTAACTGTAGCAAAATCTCTACCATCAACTCGTTTTCCACGACGAACAATTTCAACCGCTAAATCTTTTTTCAAAACTGTGTCTATAACGAAATTCAATTCTAGCTTACCGTGTAGAAGATCAACTTCTTCAGCATGTAAAGCATAAAAATCTTCACGAATAGATTTCATCGTAACGCTTAAATCTTCTTTTTTAGACCCTGCATCAAAAATGCTATCTAAAACATTAGAATCAACAAACGCAATAACCTTATCTCTCCATGAATGCCAATCAATATGGCTAGACTCTGGTGTTGACTTAGTAACTTCTAATTCTTTAGCAATCTCTTGCTGCCATACGACTTGCTTACGAATAATATCATGAGCTAAAAAGAATGCTTCAAGCATATCTTTCTCAGAAATACCTTCAGCAGATCCTTCAACCATACAAATACCATCATAAGTACCAGCTATAATCAATTTAATATCTGATAAAACTTCTTGATCGCCTGTTGGACTAGCAATCCACTCTCCATCTATACGACCCATTTGAACAGCACCAACTGGCTCTAAAAATGGAATATGTGAAATTGTTAAAGCAATAGATGTTGATAAAAGTGCTAATACTGCTGGTGGAGCATCTCTATCAACTGAATAAACTGTTGATAAAGCTTGTACTGAATTAAAGAAATATGTTGGAAATAATGGCCGTATAGAACGATCAATTAATCGAGCTGTTAAAACTTCTTTATCAGATGATCGACCTTCTCGTTTTAAATATCCACCAGGAATTTTACCCGCTGCTGAAAATCCCTCTCTATAATCTACCATTAATGGTAAAAAGCCAGGAAAGTCTTTTGCTTCAGCCATTACAGCTGTTGTCAAAATCGTTGTTCCACCTTTTTTCAACCAAGAAGAACCATCTGCTTGTTTAGCCATTTGACCGATTTCTAGCTCCAGGCCAAGCTCATCTAATCTAAAAGTTTTTTTCATATACTTCTTACTTTCTTAAATTCAAACGCTTTAGAAGATCTTGATAAGATTCGTTATTTGTCTCTTTCAAGTACTTCAAATGGGCTTTGCGACCAGATACTTTTTGTAATAAACCACGACGAGATGAATAATCTTTATGATTAGCCTTACAATGTCCTTGTAAATGATTAATTTCTGCAGTTAAAACAGCAACTTGAACAGCTGAAGAGCCTGTATCGTTATCTGAAATTCTAAACTGCTCAATTATATGTTTTTTTTCTACTTGAGTTAACATATTCTTCTAACCTTAATAAGGGTATTAATACTTAATTTTCTATACTATTTATAGTTTAACACTATTTTTCAAATTATGGTAGGCGCGAGCGGAATTGAACCGCTGGCCCCTGCTACGTCAAAGCAGTGCTCTACCCCTGAGCTACGCGCCTACACAAAATCTATATTCTAACTATTATTTTCAGCACTTTCTGCATCTCTACGATCATCTGCTTCAATTGCTTCATGAATTGATTGATCATCATCCAAATATCGCTTTCTAAATGAAGCAATACCAGTTCCTGCAGGAATCAACTTACCAATAATAATATTTTCTTTTAATCCATATAAATGATCTACCTGGCCAAAGACTGCAGCTTCAGATAAAATTCTCGTTGTTTCTTGGAATGATGCCGCAGAGAAAACACTTTCTGTTCCCAATGATGCCATTGTAATACCCATTAAGACAGGTTTTGCAACTGCAGCTTTTTTACCTTCAGACCTTAGCAATGTATTAACATTTCTAAAGTGAACCTTATCAACACGATCTCCAATAAGGAAATCTGTATCTCCTGGCTCAACAATACGAACTTTACGTAACATCTGCTTCACAATCAACTCAATATGTCGATCATCAATGTCTACACCCTGTAAACGGTAAATTTCTTGAACCTGGTTTACAATATATGTCTGCAATACATCTGGTCCTAAAATTCTCAATAAATCATGTAGAATTGGAAGACCTGTTGTTAATGCATCACCAGATTTAATACGATCACCATTCGCAACAATTAACTGTTTGTCACGAGGAATCAGATAATCAAATGATTCTTCTCCAGAAACAATACTGATTTTTCTGTATCCTCTATGTAATCCACAGAAAACAACCTCTCCATCAATATCTGATATAATTGCTGAATCTTTTGAAATTCGAGCTTCAAAAATTTCAGAAATTCGAGGTAAACCACCAGTAATATCTTTTGTTTTTGATGCTTCTTTTGGAATTTTAACCAAAATATCACCAGCTTTTACTTTGAAATCATTATCGAGTAAAAGATATGAACTATGTGGTAAATAGTATTGAGCAATTTCATCACCCAACTTATCAACAATCATCACTGCTGGTTGATACTTATCTGATTTATTCTCTAAAATATACTTAGTCGTTGTTTTTGCTACATCATCATGCTTTTCTTGCATTGTAACGTTATTAATCAAATCAATGTATTGAATAATACCATCTTTTTCACTAATGATAACATCATTGTGTGAATCGATGTCTAACAACTCAGTATCAGGTTTTACTGATGCTCCATCAGCAACAAATAACTCTGAACCGTATGCCACATCAACTTCACGTAACTCACGACCATCGTTTGCAATGACGGCTACTTTACCCTCACGACTAACAACAATTATTTTATTTTCTCTATTTATTACTATACGCACATCACGATACTCAATAGTACCTTCATGATCAGCTGTATAAGAAGCTTTTCCACCAACACTAGCTGTACCACCAATGTGGAAGGTTCTCATGGTAAGCTGTGTTCCAGGTTCACCAATCGATTGCGCTGCAATAATACCAACAGTAACACCAACTTGTACAAGTTGACGTGTTGATAAATCCATACCATAACATTGAGCACAAGCTCCACGTTTTGCTTGGCAAGATAAAACAGATCGAACTTGAGCTGAAGTGAAATATGCTTCTTTCAATCTTTCAAGATCAGCAACCTTAACCATTGTTCCGCGAGACAACAATAACTTACCAGTTAAAGAATCTCTTAAATCAGCAGCTAAATGTCGACCGTAAATACGCTTTAATAAAGCATATAAAACTTTACCAGATTCTTTTAAATTTTCTAAATTAACAAACCCTAAAGTACCACAATCTTGCATTGTAACAACAACATCTTGTGCAACGTCAACTAAACGACGAGTTAAATATCCAGAGTTTGCAGTTTTCAATGCTGTATCAGCTTGACCCTTACGGGCACCGTGTGTAGAAACAAAATACTCAAACACACTCAAACCAATTTTAAAGTTACTCTTAACTGGAGTTTCCATAATTTCACCTGATGGCTTTGCCATCAAACCACGCATACCAACAATCTGTTTAATCTGATCACGGCTACCACGAGCACCTGAATCAATTGACATGAAAATTGGGTTAAATGGTTTAGCAAGTTTATCTGCATTTAAATATGCACTATGATCTGCATCCTCAAATCCCTTATACATAGCTTCTGCAATATCAGATGTAGTATGATTCCATAAACTAATGATTTTGTTATAACGTTCACCATTTGTAATAGCACCGTCAACATACATTTGCTCAGTTTTCTTTACTTCTTCTTCTGCAGCGTCAAGTAAAGGAATTCTTGATTCAGGTTCAACTAAATCAGTAATAGGAAACGAAATACCAGCTAATGTAGCAAAATTAAAACCAACATTTTTAATAGTATCTAAGAAATCAATTAATTGATTCGCTCCAAAATTATCATAGATAGATTCAACAAGTTGAACAATATCACGTTTACGTAACAACTTATTAACCCATGCAATATCAGAACCTTTTGGCAACTTACTATATAAAATAGATCGACCAATTGTAGTTTCAACAATAGCGCCACTCTCAAGTCTGAGTTTTATAATTGCATGAAGATCAACTTGCTTACATTGATACGCTAAAATCACTTCTTCAAGATTTGCAAATACAGTTCCTTCACCACTTAAATTACGACGAATCTTAGTTAAGTAGTGTAAACCAATAATCATTTCTTGCGAAGGTATACCAATAGGCTTACCGTTAGAAGGTGATAATAAACTATTTGTTGATAAAACAAGATTTCTTGTTTCTTTTTGCGCTCTATCACTTAAAGGTAAGTGTACAGCCATCATATCACCATCAAAATCGGCGTTAAAACCAGAACATACTAATGGATGAATTTTAATAGCTTTACCATCCACTAAAACAGGATAGAAACCTTGAATACCCAATCTGTGCAATGTAGGGGCACGATTCAATAGTACACTTTTACCCTGCACGACATACTCAAGTACATCCCACACAACATCAGCACCTTCTTCAACCATGCGCTTTGCAATACGCAAATTCGTTGCTAATTCTCTTTTTAGTAATTCAGCAAAAACGTGTGCCTTGAAAAGCTCTAAAGCCATCTTTTTAGGCAAACCACATTGATCCATTTTTAAATGTGGATCAACAACAATAACTGATCGTGCTGAATAATCAACACGCTTACCAAGTAAATTCTGACGGAAACGTCCTTGTTTACCACGAAGCATTTCACTTAATGATTTCAATGCTCGTTTGTTACCACCACGAACAGGCTGTCCTCTTCGACCATTGTCAATCAATGAATCGACAGACTCCTGCAACATACGTTTTTCATTTTTAATAATAACTTCAGGAGCTTCGATTTCAATTAATCGCTGCAATCGAATATTTCTATTCAAAACACGACGATATAGCTCATTTAAATCTGAACTTGCAAATCTACCACCCTCTAATGGAACTAAAGGTCTTAAATCTGGTGGTAATACCGGCAAGACATCTAAAATCATCCAATTTGGACGTAAATTTGCCTGAGACAATCCACTTAAAATTTTAATTCTGCGCATTATTTTATGACGTGCTGCAACAGATGAAGTATTTTTATATAGCTCTTGTAATACGGCTGTTTCCATATCAAGATCTACCATTTCCAATACTAACTTAATTGCTTCAGCTCCAGATGCTGCTACAAACTCAATATCATCAGCGTGATTTTCTTCGTAGTCATTATATTCATTATTAGAAATTACTGCTTTACGAGACCATGGAGAATCACCTTGATGAACAACCATGTAAGAATCAAAGTAAATAACTCGCTCTAACTCTTTAACAGATAAATCTAACACTAAGCTTAAATAACTCGGTGTACCTTTTAAATACCAAATATGACAAACTGGAGCAACAAGCTCAATATGTCCCATTCGTTCACGACGAACACGAGCTTGAATCACCTCAACGCCACACTTTTCACATGTAACACCACGATGCTTCATTCGTTTATATTTACCGCAATTACATTCCCAATCCTTAACAGGACCAAAAATCTTTGCACAAAACAAACCATCTTTTTCAGGCTTTAACGTACGATAATTAATCGTTTCTATTTTTTTAACTTCACCGTAAGAAAGAGACGTTATCTTCTCTGGAGATGCTAAGCGAACACGAACAGCATTGAACTGTGTTGGCTGAATGTATTCTCTAAATCTCTGTAATAATTGATTACTCACCTAGTTCCTCCTTACTTGTTTTGAACAAGTCAACCTGCAATCCCAAACTTTGAAGCTCTTTCACTAACACATTAAATGATTCTGGTAGTCCTGGTTCTGGTATTTCATCACCACGAACAATTGATTCATAGACTTTATGTCTACCAGTTACATCATCTGACTTATATGTCAGCATTTCTTGCAATGTATAACTAGCTCCATATGCTTCAAGAGCCCATACTTCCATTTCTCCGAATCGCTGTCCACCAAACTGTGCTTTACCACCCAAAGGCTGTTGCGTAATTAATGAGTAAGGTCCAACTGAACGAGCGTGAAGTTTATCATCGATCATATGGTTTAATTTAATAATATAAATGACACCAACCGTTACTGGTTGATCAAAATATTCTCCAGTTCTTCCATCACGAACCTTGAATGAACCTGAGTCAGATAGTCCAGATTCTCTTAACAGCGGCTGAATATCTTTTTCAAAGTTTGCACCTTGGAAAATAGGAACAGAGAAATGTACTCCACCCTTAACAGTTCGCTCTGCTAAACTTAAAAGACCATCTTTTCCATGACCTTCTTCAAACGAATCTACAACCTCTTTACCAAAGTACTTCACCAAGAAATCTCTAACGTGATTATAACTCTGCTCTTCAATAATCTTCTTTAATTTTCCACCTAGTTGCTTACCTGCAAATCCAAGAATTGTTTCAAGAATCTGTCCAACGTTCATACGAGAAGGTACACCTAATGGATTTAAAATAAGATCAACATGAGTACCATCATCAAGAAACGGCATATCTTCGATTGGCACGACATTTGAAATAATACCTTTATTTCCGTGTCGTCCAGCAATCTTATCACCAACAGAAATTGTTCTTTTTGATGCAATATAAACTTTAACAACTTTAATAACACCTGAAGATAAATCATCACCTTTTTTCAAGAGAACAATTTTTTCTTCTTTGATACTATCTAAAATACGTATTTTTATATTAAATGCTTCATCAATTTCAGCAAGTGCTTGTATTTTATCTTTATCTTTAGGTTTTAACGTAAATAGTTCTTCAACTGATAAATCTTGTAATTTAGATCTATCAAAAGCGCCACTCGTTAATAATGTTTTTTTCACTGACGCTGCAGCTTGAGTACCATCTAAAACATCAATGACTTTATTTAAAACCATATCAGTCAAAAACTTAACTTGCTTCGTAATGTCAGATTCTAATTTTTCAATTTTTTTAGCAACTTCTTCTTTATAACGCTGATCTTTACGAACACCGCTACGAGAGAATACTTTAACGTCAACAACAGTACCTTCTACTCCTGGAGAAACTCTTAATGAAGTATCTTTAACTTCTCTCGATTTTTCACCGAAAATAGCTCTTAATAGTTTTTCTTCTGGTGAAAATTGAACGTCACCTTTCAAGGTAACCTTTCCAACTAAAATATCACCAGGAACTACACGTGTTCCAACTTTAACGATTCCATAATCATCTAAACTTGAAAGAGCTTTTTCACCTACATTTGGAATATCTTTTGTGATTTCTTCAGGCCCAAGCTTTGTATCACGTGCATCAGAAACATACTCATCAACACTTACTGAAGTTAAAACATCATCCGAAACTAAACGGCGACTTACAACAATAGCATCCTCGTAGTTGTAACCATTCCATGGCATAAACGCTACGACAATGTTTGTTCCTAACGCTAACTGGCCATGTTGAATAGATGAACCATCAGTTAGAACGTCACCTTTAGCAATGATATCACCAACTTTAATAACTGGACGCTGATGAATCCAAGTACTATAACTTGATCTATTGAATTTTTTAAGAGTGTAAATTTTCACACCTTTATCAACCCAATCTTCTGTTGTTTTAAAGCTTTCTTCTTTTGATCGAACAATGATTTTGTCCGAAGAAACATACTCAACAACACCATCATGCTCAGCAGTAACAACTGCTCCAGATGCTTTTGAAACTTCTATTTCCATACCTGTACCAACAATTGGCGTCTCACTACGTACCAAAGGTACCGCTTGACGTTGCATATTGGCACCCATCAATGCTCTACTCGCATCATCATGCTCTAAGAAGGGAATTAATGAAGCAGCTACAGAAACAAGCTGTTGTGGCGATAGATCAATATAATCTACCTTCTTACTATCGATATCTATAAAGTTACCTTCATGACGAGCAAGAACATGATTGTCCTTTAAGTTAACGCCCGTTTCATCTACTGCATCTGCTTGCGCAATAAATCGTGAACCTTCTTCAAATGCATTCAAGAAGACAACTTCATCAATAATTTTTCCATTTTTCACAGGTCTATATGCAGACTCAATGAATCCTAAATCGTTTACCATCGCATAAGTAGCTAATGATGAAATCAAACCAATTGTTTGACCCTCAGGAGTTTCAATCGGACAAATTCGACCATAGTGAGATGTATGAACGTCACGAACTTCATAAGTCGCGCGATCCTTCATAACACCGCCTGGCCCAAGAGCCGACAAACGACGCTTATGAGCTAGTTCTGCAAGAGGATTTGTTTGATCCATAAACTGTGATAACTGACCAGAACCAAAAAACTCTCGTAATATTGCACTCAATGGTTTTACATTTAAAAAATCTTGAGGCATTAAAGCACTTTGAACTTCTTGCATTCTAAATCGTTCTTTAGCTATACGCTCCATACGAGCCAAACCTGTATAGATTTGATTGCTCAACAGCTCTCCAACTAAACGAACTCGTCTATTTCCCAAGTGATCAATATCATCCAATTCGCCTAAACCACGCTCTCTTAAAGCAATGATATATCGAATTGTTCCTAAGATATCTTCATACGTCAATGCAGTTTGAGTTTCATCAATATTCAAACCCAATTTATTATTCAAACGAATTCGACCAACACGAGTTAAGTCATAATAACGATTTGAGAAAAATTGACGTTCAAGTCTTTCTTTAACTTCAACCAAAGAAGCACTGTCGCCAGGCCATATTTTCGCGTGAAGATCATGTAACGCTTCATCTTGAGAGAAACAACGATCGTGTGTTAAAGTAAGCGCCATGGTAGGCTGGAAAATATAACCTTGAAGATCTACTAGATCGATAACAGCATTATCATGCTGCTTAATTATAGCACAATGAGTTTCGTTAAGAGTAGTTCCCTGCTCAATAAGAAGCTCACCTGTTTCTTCATCAATAAAATCAGCTCTAAGAACTTTATTTAATAATGCAGAATCTTGTATAATTAAACGATCTATTTTTAATTTTTTAAGTTCAGAAAGCAAAGCACTTGTTACTCTGCGTCCAGCAAACTTAGATACATGCTCTTCTGGCAACATACTTTGATCAAGTCGTTGTCCAATAAGATTTTCATCCACTTTTTTATACAACCCATCATTCTCTACAGAAACTAAACTTGAAGAGTAAAATAAAGGTAATATATCTTGTCGTGGAGTACCCATTGCTTGCAAGAAAGTAGAAACAAGTACTTTCTTCTTTTTATCAATTCTAACGTAAAGACAGTCGTTTGTATCAAACTCAAAATCAATCCATGATCCTCTCATTGGAATGATTCGAGCTAGATAATAAGGCTTACCTCGTAAATCTTTATTTTTTTTACTTTTAGAGAAAACAGCACCCGGAGAACGATGAAGCTGACTTACGACAACTCTATCAACACCATTAATAACAAAAGTTCCCTGATCGCCAACAAAATATTGACCATCTTTCTCATACAAATCAACCATTATAGGAACATCTACAAAATAAACATTTTGCTCTTTGATATCATGCACATTACGCACACCATTCTCATCAATGTCCCAAGTGATTAATTGTATTTTAACTTTTAAAGGAAAGGCGTAGGTTTCTTCTCCATCTCGACACTCTTGAACTGAAAGAGGAACCTTAAGACCTACACGGGAATGACAAGAAGGACACATAACATAACGTGCTGTTTTTTTCTCACAACCCGTACATTTTTGTCCACCTTCTAAACGAGAACAATCTCGTTTATCACAACGTGAGCACTCCCAAGTATAACGATTCGTAATACCTGTTAGCAAACCACATGTGCAAGCCCAATTACCAAGTTCATAACTCACGAACTCTAAAGAAAGTTTATCACTGTGCTCTATAGGAAAAACATCCCTCAGCGCCTTCTCTAATCCCATGACTAATCGCTCTGAAGGCAAATAATCAAGCTGCACAAAGTCATTAAATGACTTTGATTGCACTTCAATCAGATTAGGCACTGGAACAACATTTTTTACTTTTCCAAATGACTTTCGTAAAATTACACTATCAACAGTCGAGCGAGATACCATGCTGCTCCTTATAAAAAAAACTCAACAATTACTGTTCACAACCCTAATCAAACAACTAATTTGTTGCTCTAAGAACTTATCTTATGCAAGTTCTACTGTAGCGCCAGCTTCTTCTAAAGCAGCCTTCATTTTAGCAGCATCATCTTTAGACGCAGACTCAACCACAGTAACAGGTGCACTTTCAACCATATTTTTAGCTTCTGCTAAACCAAGAGTAACAACAGAACGTAAAGCTTTAATCACTTTAATCTTTTGATCACCCATGCTTTTCAACACAACTTTAAACTCAGATTTCTCTTCTTTAGGAGCATCCGCTTCTGCACCAGCTGCAGGAGCAGCAGCCATAGACATTGCTGAAACACCAAAAGTTTCTTCAATCTTTTTTACAAGCTCAGAAAGCTCTAAAACTGTCATTCCTTCTACAGCTGTAATAATATCATCAAATTTATGTGCCATGAGAGCATCTCCAAAAAAAAACTATAATAACGTATATTCTTAATTAACTAACCAACTTACTCGGCTTGAGCCGAATTCTTTTCTGCTAAAGCTTTTATTGCTAAAGCAAATTGTACAACTGGAGCACTCAATGTGCCACAAAGCTGTGATAACAAAACGTCTCGAGAAGGCAATGAAGCCAAAACAGCAACTGATTTTGCATCATAAAGCTTTGACTCAGAGCAACCAGCTACAACCTTTAACTCTTGATTGTTCTTTGAGAAATCAACCAAAACTTTTGCTGTACTTGTTATCTCACCTTGCGAAAACACATAAGCAAGTTGACCTACAAGAAGCGAATCCAAATCTTTACAGCTACTTACTTCTTTAAGAGCAAGTCTTGCCAAACGATTTTTCGCAACTTTCAGCGAACTGCCATTGTCATCCAATTCAAAACGCAAAGTTTTCAACTGCGCAACAGTCATTCCTTGGAAATTAACCAAGAAAGCTGCCTTACTGTTAGAAAACTTTGTTTCCAAACTTTCTATTGCTGCCTGTTTTAGCTGCTTTTTCATTTCAGCGACCTTTGCTAGCTACTTATGAAATTTGTTCTAAATTAACACCAATTCCAACACCCATAGATGAAGAGATTGTTACTTTTTTAATAAACTTACCTTTTGATGCTGCAGGCTTAGCCGCAGACAAAGTTTGCATAAAAGTAGCAAAATTCTCTTGCAATTGGTTAACATCAAACGATACTTTACCTATCGAAAAATGAACTAGACCTTGCTTGTCATTCTTGAAGAAAGCTTTACCTTTTTTCAAGTCAGTAACAACCGCGCCAACATTTTGAGTCACTGTACCCAATTTCTTGTTTGGCAATAAACCCTTAGGACCAAGGATTCTTGCTAAAACACCAATTGATGCTACCATATCTGGCGTAGCTACAGCAAAATCAAAATCTACCCAACCTTGAGAAATTTTCTCTATCAAATCTTCAGCACCTACAAAATCAGCACCGGCTTTTTCAGCTTGAGTAACAGCTTCGCCACGAGCGAAAACTACAATTCTAACTTTTCTACCTGTACCATGCGGTAATACAACACCGCCGCGAACAACCTGATCGCCTTTTGTAGCATCTATTCCCAAATTTACATCGACTTCAACAGATTCATCAAACTTAACGTGAGACAAACTCTTTAACTTAGCAACCGCATCTTTACTTGATAATAAATCTGATCCAGATACAGCTTGCAAAGCTTCGCGATGATTTTTACCATGTTTTACCATTGAAGGTACTCCTTACTATGCATCAACAACATCAACGCCCATACTTCTAGCTGTCCCTGCTACAGTTCTCTTTGCCTGTTCAATATCACGTGTATTTAAATCTGGCAACTTGATCTGTGCAATTTCCTCAATCTCTTTCCATGTAATCTTACCAACTTTGGTTTCATGAGGTCGAGACGACCCTTTCTTCAAATTAATCTTCTTGCGAACAAGTTCAGATGTTGGTGAAGTTTTTAAAACAAAAGTAAAACTCTTGTTTTTGTAAATCGTAATAATAACAGGAACCGACTCACCCTTACGAGCTGCCGATTGAGCATTAAACTGCTTACAAAACTCCATCATATTCACACCATGAGGTCCAAGAGCTGAACCAACTGGAGGCGCTGGTGTCGCTCCGCCCGCAGGCAAAACCATCTTAACCAGAGCTTTGATTTCTTTTTTTGACATACGCACTACCTACTAAATTTTATTTTTTTACCTGATCAAATCTTAACTCAACAGGAGTCATTCGACCAAAAATACTTACCTTAACAGTAAGCTTTTTCGTGTCTGCATCCACTTTCTCTATAAAGCCAACAAAACCTGTAAACGGACCGTCCTCAACTGTGATCTCACTATCGACAACAAAGTCATCTTTATCGCTAGTAAGAACAACTCCACCCTTAATCTTTTCAAGGATTCGATCAACCTCTTTTTTTGACAAAGCGACTGGATCTCTTCCCCCTAAGAAGCGTAAGACGCGGGGCGTAATTGTGACGAACCTTACAAGTTCAGGAGCCATCTCCATTTCAACTAATACATAGCCAGGAAAGAGTTGCTGGTCTTTTTCTTCGACCGCACCAAACATCTGCTTCATCTTTGCAGAAGGAACAAGAACAGCACCAAGACGTTCGTCATGATTGTCTTCTTTAATCCTACGCTCCAAATCAACTTTTACCTGCTCTTCGTATCCAGCATAAATTTGAAGTACATACCATCGTTTCATGTAATAATATCCCTAAACTAATAATCCCCAAAATTCAATTTAACGAACATTAAAAATAAGCGCTGCTAATACTCTTTGTGCTCCAAAATTGAACACATAATTAATAACAGTTAAAAATAAAGTAAACGCTAAAATGACTATAAGCGCAACGACTGTCGCACCTATAAATTCTTCACGAGTTGGCCAAACAATTTTTGACAACTCAACTCTAACTTCTTTAAAAAACGTTCCAATATTCTTCATATCTAGAGCCTTAATAGATCTATTTTTGCTAAAACCGTAAAAATGGAAAAATGGCAGGCCAGGAGGGAGTCGAACCCCCAACACGCAGATTTGGAGTCTGCTGCTCTACCATTGGAGCTACTGACCTAGCTAGTTTTCAGTATTTTTACACACTAAACCTTTGCATGGAGCCCGCGACCGGGCTTGAACCGGTGACCTCTCCCTTACCAAGGAAGTGCTCTACCGCTGAGCTACGTGGGCTTACCCAAAAGCCATAGTACGGTTTTGTCAAATTTTTGGTACAATTCTACCTCTTATTATAAGAGTTTAAAGAAAAAACAGAAAAAAACAACTTAGATTTAAATTTTGGAGCTGGTGACTGGACTTGAACCGGCAACCTACTGATTACAAATCAGTTGCTCTACCAATTGAGCTACACCAGCAACATGTTTTTCAAAACAACAAGAAATCAGTATGGGAAAATAAAAAAAATCTATTTTTCACACCGAATACAAAAAGACTTTTCAATATTTGGAGCTGGTGACTGGACTTGAACCGGCAACCTACTGATTACAAATCAGTTGCTCTACCAATTGAGCTACACCAGCAACATTTATATCAATTTGGAGCGGGAAACGGGACTCGAACCCGCAACCTACAGCTTGGAAGGCTGTCGCTCTAGCCAATTGAGCTATTCCCGCTTAATATCAACTTAAATATCTTTTCATAAATGGTGGCGAGGGAAGGATTCGAACCTTCGAAGGCGTAGCCAACGGATTTACAGTCCGTCCCCTTTGACCGCTCGGGAACCTCGCCAACTAATTTAATCTCTAAAGATATATCAAGAGTAACTATTCTATTACTTTTCAGCTGAAAGTTCAACTGCAAATTAATAATTACGAATAATCAAACATTACTATAACTTTTATAGCAATAAATCGATCAAAAAGCAACTTAAGGTTTTAATAGCAATAAAAACCTTACTACTTCAACTTTTCAAGTTTTTTACACTTTAAAATATCATTCACCTCAGCGACACAACTTGAACACCCCGTGCCAACCTCAAGTTCTTGCTGTAATTTTTCAAAGTTATCCGCACCAAGATCAATTGACTCACAAACATCCGAATTCATAACACCCATACAAACACAAACTAAGTGGTCATTTGAACAACAATCAATTTTATCTTTTTTCTTACAACAAGCCATGAAAACTTCCTATTCATGAAAATCATTCTTAAATTTTATTTTTTTGAAACAGATTTAACTTCTTCAGCAAACTGACTTCTTTCTGTTACAGATATTTTTTTTTGCACGATTTTTTTTGCGAGTTTTACAAAACCTATACAATATTCATAACCATCCTGAAGCCTAATCGTTTCTCTTCCTGATTGCAGTCCATATGAGTCATCATTTTGTTTTTCTAGCGCTTTTATCAAAGACGCATCTGGCAAAGCTCTTGCAAAGTCATGTATATCTGCTTTGATTTCATTTGAAATTTTAGAATATTGCTCACACTTTACATCTTGTGATTGAAAACAAGTACAACAAAAAAGACATAGGCACCTGCTATTGATTTTTATGTGCTGCAATTCTAATTTCATTTCAGCTGCCTGGATACTTTTAAAAAACTTTTGCTTTGCAACAAAAATTTTTGCATCTGCATCATGCGAATCTCCACAAGAAATACTTGCTACATTAGTTGATGCCATGCAGAACTGAGAGCAAAGACAACAAACTAAGAAAATAACGTTTAACACCTCAACTACCCCTACTTAACATACCATTCAATTTTTCTCGTAACATCATCTACATACTGCAATTTAATATAACAAGCATCGCGATCGATTAAAGGCTCTATAATTTCTGGCCACTCAATAACGGTTAACGAATTTGGTTGATATAAAAACTCGTCAAACCCTGCGAACAAAAATGCATTCTTATCCTGCAGTCGATATAAATCAAAATGAAAGAAGCTTTTACCTTCATTATTTTTATAAGCTTGCAAGTACGTATAGGTTGGGCTTTGCATCTCACCTTGCGCCCCCAGTTGACGTAATATCTCTATAGACAATGTTGTCTTTCCAGTACCGAGCGTACCTTGCAATGCTATGACTTGTACATTGCTACAACTATCAATGATTTTTCTCGCGATAACTGATATTTCAGCTTGTACAAACAATTGAGAATAGACCTTCATATCTAAATTTTCGCTATTTTTTTTAATACTTTTTTATCTTTTTTTGCATTTCGTCGATTTTCTAAAGTGTGTGTTGCAACCTTAACTTCTCTATCTTGATCCTTTACGACAAATCTACGACTTCCAAGCTCCATTAGAGTGTCGAGTGCATCATTATCATCTGGACTCGTTTTACAAATAGTTTGAGCTAGGACAACTTCTTGTTGTGTTTCCTGCTGCATATTTTTTTGCAATATTCTATAAAACTCCAAAGAACCCAATGACTCTATCTGATAATCTGCTGCATAACGACGTAACTCACGATCACAGGTCACAAGTAAAATGTCATGAGATCTATATTCATATAGTTTTTTTTTAATGACATCATCTGCTATTTGCATCGAACCTGAGTAAAACAAAGTAATACTTTTATAGTTTTGTTCAGCTTCATAAAATTCTTGACCGCCATCAAAAACTAAAATAACTTGATTACTTGGGCGTTGTTGAGCATACTTTTCAAATAATTGTAAAAAATAAAAACGTTGTTGATCTGAAATATATTGAACATGCAATACAGTTTTTAATAGATTGTAAGCATCTATGAGAATAATCATGCTTTACAGTCCAATCGTTATATTTTTTATAATTAAAGTTGTTTACAATTTACAAAGCATCTAATCTTATTGTACAATAAAACATTATATCCCAAGGAATAAGGTCTTATGTCACAGCTGATACAATTAAAACAAAGAATTAAAGCAATTCAAGTCATCAAAAAAATTACACACGCGATGCGTTTAATCTCTATGTCATCTCGACTGAAGATGATTAAACATTCTGAAAATTTACAATTCTTCCGTGATGAAATAACTCCACTTCTTTGCTCTCTAGAAAATGTACATCCAAGTATAGATCAAAATCAATCGTTTAACAAAAATATTTGGATCTTAATTGGCTCAGAAAAAGGTCTTTGCGGTAACTTTAACAATATTATTTTCAATCATTTCCAAGAACAATTAAAAAATATCAACATCAAAGAATATAGTTTTATTACTGTCGGAAAAGAAGCTGGAGATTATCTATCTGAGCAAGGTATTAAAATCACTGCTCGCTATGATAAGCTATCAACAAACCATATAGAAAAGACAGCATCACTTCTATATGAATACCTCCTAGAACATAAAGATTCATATCAAACAGTCACCTGTTTTTACAACAAGTCGAAAACTTTTTTCGTTCAAGAACCTTGCCGATATCAACTTCTACCTGTAAAGCCACAAGATAGCTGTTCTATAAATGACAGTGTTAATTTAGATAATTATTATTGGGCTCAACCACCCGCAGATGTTATTTTATGCATATTCCAATCATTTCTAAAATTAAATGTTTTGTTTATATTGTCACAATCAATTATATCAGAGCAATCAGCAAGATTCTTATCCATGGACAGTTCAACAAGAAATGCTGAAAATCTTTTAAAGAAAATGAATCTTGAATACAATAAAATTCGACAAGCAAAAATCACTCGTGAGTTAACAGAACTTATCAGTAGTTTTTAAAAAACATGTATGCATTAAATGAAGTCCAAAAAGAAACTCTTTATAAAGCCCTCTTTCACCTCAAAATAAAAGAATTAAAAAATTTGTGCCGAAAGCTTTCCATTCAACCTCATGGTGAAAAAACAGAATTTATAGAAAATATCTATCAATTCGTCACAACTGGTAAACCAACACAACCACGAATAATTCCCAGCAATTCAAAATCTAAACCCAAGATGATCTATCGATTAACACCAGATGCATTGATTTTGTATGGTGCTTTTAAAAATGATTTAAAAACAAGAATATTTTTTAAGAAGTTAATCGGAGATCACTTTCATTACACAGCTTTTGGTATTGATTGGATTAAAGAAAGATGGCTAACCGGCACACCTCCAACCTATGTAGAATTTGCTGATTACTGGCAGAAAGAATACACTCAACGCAAAAGCACTCCTGCTCCAATGAAGCCTGAATGGGCATATTTAAACTATCTCGATCGTTATAAAAAATCAAACCCTCATGCGTCTAAATCAGAATCAATGGATGCATGGAAAATCTATCAACAAGAACAAGTAACTATTGTTGAAAACATTTTACACATATCATCCATTTTATAATAATTCATCTAGAATCTTAAAACTTAATCAGAGTCGCTATCACTACCCCAAGGTAATCTAAAACCAATTTCACGCTCAGCTTGAACCTCGCCAGCAGGAACCTCTACTGAAGACCTAAATTCTACTTCTTCATTACAGGTCATCTTAAGTTTATATCCCTCAAATTCTTTTTTACCCTGTGCTTGCATCGTTTCAAAATGATACCCTATAGCTCGAGCAACTCTTGCTCGATCAGACTCTAATCCAAAATGCTGTTCACACCCATTACCCACACAAAAACGATGTGCTTTTGAAGGATATCCTGCAGCATATTGCATAAGATTAGAAATCACCCCATTAAGTAGTCTTTGTTCTTCAGTAACTACAAAACCTTCCTTATATTCTTCCCGGCCCTGACGTATTGCAGCATAGAAATCATCTCCACAAAAACGTATATTTTTCTCATATTTATCCAAATCTGGTCGAGACCTAGGAGGATCAATACGATCATATTTTTCTGATGACAATAAAAGTTCACTACCCCCAATAAAAAACATACACAAAACAACATTCATTAACTTCATATAAACCTGACTATGTAACTTTAATAAAATCTATTTCTGCACCTAAAGATCGTAACTTCTCATCCAAGCTTTCATACCCTCGCCACCAGTGAGAAACACCAAAGACCTGAGTCGTACCCTCTGCAACTAAACCCGCAAGAACTAATGCACACGATGCACGAATATCAGTTGCGATGACAACAGTGCCTTGCATTTTTTTCACCCCATGAACAACAGCTTTATGATTGCCAAGAATTTCCATCCGAGCTCCCATCAACTGTAAATACGGAACGTGTAAAAATCTATTTTCGAACACAGTTTCGATAGCTTCACTTCTACCTTGAGCAACTGCTTGCGTGATCATCATTAATGGTTGTAAATCTGTAGGAATTCCAGGATATGGTGCTGTTTTAAATGAAACTGCTTGAGGACTTTTAGATGCCTTTAAACGAATTCCTCCCTGCTGACCAACTATAACTTCATGGCCCATTTCTTCGAGCTTCATTAAGAATAATTCCATATCTTGAGCACAAGCATTTGGTAATGAAATATCACCACCCGTAATTGCAGCAGCAATCAACAATGCTCCAGCTTCTAAGCGATCAGGCATAATATCATACTCAACAGCATGTAATTTTTCAACACCAACTATTTTAATTGATGCTGGATACTCAAGAGAAATTTGTGCACCCATTTTTTTTAGAATATTAATCAAATCCATAACTTCTGGCTCGATAGCAGCATTAACAATATGTGAAACACCAGGAACTAATACAGCTGCCATTAAAATGTTTTGAGTTGCTCCAACGCTTGGATAATCTAAAACAAATCTTTGTGCTAGTAATTTTTCAGCTTTTAATGAGATAAGACCAGCAGCTTGCGTAATAGACGCACCCATCTTTTTAAAATTCTTTAAATGATAGTCTATTGGTCGAGCTCCAATTGCATCGCCTCCAGGAAATGCTAAATCAGCACAATTAAAACGAGCCATCAAAGGTCCTAAAATAACAATTGATGCTCTTGTTTTTTTCATGATAGATTCTGAAACCTGCCAGTTGTTAATGTTCGTTGTATCAACAGTCAGTGTTCCTGATGCATAATCAGCATTTACCTGAGCTCCAAGTTGTTCAAGTAAATTGACCATCGACTCAATATCAGTTAAATGTGGAACGTTTCTTAATACTGAAACACCTGATGTTAATACTAATGATGCCATAATTGGCAACGCTGCATTTTTAGCGCCTGAAACTAAAACTTCTCCCGCTAAAGGTGCTGACTTTTTTACTAAAATATATTCTTGCTGCATACGAAATTTCCAATACAAATGTTATAAATGATTTATGTTCATGAAATATAAGTATACTCTTGATCTTATTTTTTTACAGCCAGTAGCTACAATTCAACTGTTTTTGCATAATTAAATATTTTCTTATAAAGTATGTTTTCTATCCTAGAAAATATTATAAACAATTTAAAGAATCGGAATCTCAATTATGAAATTCATAATTAAAACAGTTCCATTAGGTCTTTTTCTTATCATCTGTTTATCAACACAACAACTCAAAACTTCAGAGCCTGTAAAACTAACTCCTTTACACACTGCAGTCCTCAACCTTGATGACAAAAAGGTTTGTCAGTTACTTGAAGATAAAAAAGCCAAAAGTCCAACTACTCTAGAAGAATATATAAATGCTACAGACGCTGTAGGTGAAAATGCTTTATGGTATGCAAGGCAATACCATCATCCGAAAACCCAACGGTATGCTCACTTAAGATTCAATGGGAGAAAATGAAGCGCAACCCATTTCAAGAACTATCGTATGACGATGAAAGCGAACAAGAAAAAGATAAAAAAGCACTGAAATCAATTGAAATAAGCTATGAAATCAATCAGCATGTTATAGCCAGCTATGCAAATCAACATGAATCAAAACTAAAAAAATTACACAAAAAAGAGAAGTGATTTCAACCTTTCATACCAGAATAAAAATAAAAAGTAAGACTAGAAATCAACATTTATATTAGATAAACTAAAACATACTCAATCAATAAAAATATAAAACATTTACAATTTTTCATAGGATAATTCATGCGTAACTTACATACTTTTTTAATATGTCTCTCGACATTGCTCTTCATCACACCAACACATAGCACTGGATCTGTTGATGTTTATTGCGGATCAATGTGCAGTGGAAAGACAGAAGAAGCAATTCGATTTATAAGCCGTCAGCTTATTGCAAACTCAAAAATAATTGGCGTTTTCAAACCCCTTCTTGATAACAGAAAATTAGAAAATAATGAAAAAGACCCTTCATTATTTATTGCCTCTCGAAATGGTGGTTCTATATCTTGTACAGCAATTGCGGATGTTGCAGAAATGAGAGATATAGTCCTAAATAACAGTTACTCAATTATTGCTATTGATGAAGCTCAATTTCTTAACAAAGAAGAACTTCTTGAATTTATTCACGAAATGCTATCATTCGGTAAAAGAATTGTTATTTTTGGACTTGATCTTGATTTTAGAGGTGAAACTTTTGGTGCAATGGGAGAAATACTAGCTCTTGCTGATAAAGTTACAAAATTAACAGCTATCTGTTCAATCTGCGGTCAAGACACTTACTGCATTACTCAAAGAATTATCGACGGAAAACCTGCTCATTACAATGATCCAATAATCATGGTTGGTGATCAGCAATATGAACCTCGCTGCAGAAAATGTCACATTGTTCGTAAAGATTAAATAATTATATGGCAAAACAATCTAATTATTTCCAATGTAGTAACTGTGAACATCAGTCACCAAAGTGGCAAGGATGTTGTCCTGAGTGTCGGAAGTGGAATACCTTAGAAGAAACATCGAGCTCTCCATCACAATCCAAACGATCTACTCCAATCAAAACAACGCCGCTACAGTCTCTTGATGAAATATCAACAAAGGAACAAGCACGATTCACCTCAAATATTTCTGAATGGGATCGCGTTACGGGTGGTGGTATCGTTCCTGGATCTTTTTCAATTGTAACTGGCGATCCTGGCATTGGAAAATCAACATTGCTACTTCAAGTTTGTAGCGAATTTGCAGAAAAACATAAAGTTTTTTACTTTTCAACAGAAGAATCTTTATCTCAAGTTAAAATAAGATTTCAACGATTAGATAAACAATCAAAGAGTCTTTTATTTTCTACCCAAGCAACATTAGAAGTAATTACGGAAACTTGTAAAAAAGAAAAACCTGATATTGTCATTATCGATTCGATTCAGAATATTTACAGTTCAGAAAATTTCAGCTTACCTGGCACAATGACACAGTTAAGAGAATCATCATTTCACCTTATGAAACTTGCAAAAGATAATAATATTGCGGTTATCGTTACTGGTCATATCACCAAAGAAGGTAATATGGCTGGACCAAAAATTTTAGAACACATTGTTGATGCTGTCTTCTACCTCCAAAAAGAAGATAAATGGCAAACTCGTATTTTACGTTCAGAAAAAAATCGTTTTGGATCAATCAATGAAATTGGTTTTTTCCAAATGACAAGCAAAGGCATGATTCCCATCGATAACATAAATCAACATTTAATCGATGATACGAAACATGCACCTGGGTCTGTTATCATTAGTAGCCTTGAAGGCACTCGACCATTGTTTTTAGAGCTTCAAGCCTTATGTATTCAAACACAATTTAGCGTTGCTCAACGTGTAGCAACTGGAATCGATCACAAACAAATTGTTTTAATTGCTGCAATTTTAGAAAAATATTTACACATCAAGTTTAGTGGTTGTGACATTTTCTTTAAATTAAGTGGTGGTATAAAAACTAAAGATAATTCAGCTGATCTTGGAATTGCACTTGCTTTGCTTTCAAGCTACTTCCAGAAACCTGTCCCAGCTAAGACAATTGCACTTGGCGAAGTTAGTTTAACTGGACTTATAAAGCCAATACAAAACATCGATATCCATACTAAAGAAGCAGCTAAATTTGGATTCGAAAATCTTTTAATATCTTATGATCAAAAATTAGAAGCTAAAGGACCAAAACATACAAAAAAATTCAAATCTGTTTACGACCTTCTACAACTATTTCCTGAATAACAAAAGCAACTATAACAAACGAATAACATTCCAATGAAAAAACTATATATTTTACCACTTTTAATACTATCTATTAACTCAGAAGTATACGGATCGGATTACAGCAAGTTATCAAACATCTTAGATGGAAGTAATCGAGTCCATCCAGCTCCACCTCTAAATCCACCTCAAGAAACCTCTGATGATGAATCAACAAGGGCAGCAATAACTGAACCATTCATATTCAATAAATTACTCCTTGATAGCTCTATTGATCCACACAGTTTTGAAGGAGTGAGTGCTGATGATGTAATGTATCTAAGAATTGGAGCGGCTTTACAACGTCAAGATCAAGATAGACAAAATAGGTATGCAAATAACCCTGATACAATAAGTTCTTATTGTGGAGCATGCTGTATACGTGAAAACAAGTTTGATAATTATAAATGCTGCCTTGCAACGAATAAAACTTGCTGTGATAAAAATAGATATGCATTAAGCTGTAATCCAATAGAATGTTGCGAAGATTCTTGTTTTATGTGTGATGAATAACTTCAAAACAATTAATTCCTCAAAATTAACTTGTTTGTTATATTATTTATCGTAAAGTAATACACTTTTTCAAGAAGATTGATTATTATGATATCATATACGATAATTTTACTATAAATAGATCAATTTCATCACTATAACGTTCTCAACACTTGTATCTTGATTTATAAAAAATTACCAACCATTTTTATAAAATTATTTGCCCTTACATAAAGGCTCTATCATGGCATCAAAAGTTTTACTATCCATCAAAGAAGTTACCAAAACATTTCATACCTCAAATAAGGTAATAAAAGCCCTAAAAGGTGTGTCTCTTGACATTCATCAAGGAGAAATATTAAGTCTTCTAGGTGTGAATGGTGCTGGTAAAACCACATTATCATCTATTATTTCATCACTTAATCCACCAACATCTGGCGACATTCTTTATCAAGGCAAATCTATTTATAAAGATTTAATTAACTATCGAGGTATTATTGGATTTTGCCCACAAAAACCAAATATCGATGGCATGCTTACCATAGAAGAAAATCTTCACTTTGCAGGACGATACTTTAATATTCCAGAAGCGGAAATTAAAATACGAGCTCAAGAACTTATGAAAAAGTTTAACTTAACTCAATATGCACAATCAAAAGGATCTATTCTTTCTGGTGGATACAAACAACGTTTTTTACTTGCTCGCACGCTCATGCATAAACCAAAGATCGTAATTCTTGATGAACCAACGGTTGGACTTGATCCGCACATTCGCCGTAATCTTTGGGATGTCATCAAAGAACTAAAAAATGATGGGGTAACTGTTCTTCTAACAACTCACTACCTTGATGAATCTGAATATTTATCAGATCGTGTTTGTATTTTAGATAAAGGTGTTATTAAATTAATCGATACTCCTGAAAATTTAAAAACAATTTATCATCAAGACAATCTAGAAGAAGTCTTTATTCAAGTCATTAATGAGGATGCAAACATCGATGAACAATAATATTTATAAAACCTTTCTTGCTGTTTTACACAAAGACATAACTATTTTTAATAAACGATGGATTCATCGATCTATCGATGCCCTTGTTTGGACGCTTAGTGTTATTTTTGTAGCTCATTATATTATGCCACTCTTTGGAGTAGTAGATAAACAATATGGCACATTTTGTCTCATTGGAAATCTTGCAGTTTGGGGGCTCCTTGAAATGCTTACCAGTATTGCAATGTTTCTTGGTGACCTACAAGGCGAAAAAACAATAACATACTATATATCTCTACCTCTACCATCACATTTACTTTTCATAGAACAAGCAATGGCTAGTTGCTACAGATCAATGGCAAGTTCCATATTAATTCTTCCACTTGGTAAATTAATATTGGGTGATAATTTGATACTCAGTAACATTCATTGGCCTCGTTTCATTCTAGCATTTTTCATAATCAATCTTTTTTATGGATTCTTTACTATATTCGTAGCAAGTTATGTTTCTGACTTATCTGCTTTAACCATGGTTCGAAGTCGAATAATGTTTCCTCTTTGGTTTTTAGGTGGATTTCAATTCCCATGGAAGATGTTACACTCCGTTTGTCCTACAATGGCTTATATGAATCTTTGCAATCCAGTAATTTATGTTATGGAAAGTATTCGTTCAACGGCACTACCAGCTGAACAATTTTTACCATTTTGGAACTGCATAGGAATGCTCATACTTTTTTCAGTCGCATTTGGATACTTTGGCATACGCAAATTAAAAAAACGACTTGATTGCATCTAAAAAAGGATTTATATGTTGAATCAATTTCCCATACAAATGAATACATTTTATCAACTTTTAAAGCGTGACTTCACTATCTTCTTATCGCGTTTTGTAGATAATTACATTAATACTTTATGTTGGGTTACTTTAGCTATAATTGTTTATCAATTTATTATGCCAGAACTTGGATGTAACTATAAAGGTGATTTCATACTCGTAAGTTGTGTAATATCTAAAGCATTTTTTGGGATTATGGAAGATGTTTCTGGCATTGTCGAAGATCTTGGTGGAGATAGAACCATTACATATGATATGACATTACCAATATCTCATGACCTTTTATTCATAAAAATAGCAATATCAAATGCAATACATACATTTCTATTATCATTGTTTATTCTTCCTGCAGGTAAATTACTTTTATGGAATCATATTACATTTCCATATTTTTGTTTTCCAAAGTTCATGCTTATTATTTTGATAAGTTCGCTTTTTTCTGGATTCTTCTCACTCTTCATTATTGGTATTACTAAAAGTATTATGGAAATCGAAGATGTTTGGACTAAATATTTATTTACAATGTCGAGCCTTGGAGGATTTCAATTTACCTGGAAGGCAACTCATCAAGCATCCCCTCTTATGAGTTATATCAATTTAATGAATCCAGTAACATACATGTTTGAAGGAATGCGTGGAGCAACGCTCGATCCTGCAATGTCTATCTCATTTGTAACGTGCTGCATAGTACTTATTCTTTTTTGTATACCTATGGGCCTCATTGGAATTTATCTATTAAAACGTCGACTTGATGCGATTTAGGAATCAATGATGAAAACAACGTACTATCACAACGCAACTATTATCACACAACTTTTATACCGAGATTTTTATATATTTAGACAATCTTTTTTATCTAAATTAGAAATGTCTTTATATTTGATTCTCGTACCAACATTTATCGCCAAATTCTTCTTACCATCTATGGGATTACACAATTTTGGTCCATTTATACTTGTTGGATCTATCGTTAGTTATGGTTTTTTCATGTGCATGAATAATGCAATGAGTTTAATTGAAGACGTTATGGGTAGCCAAGCTATTGAATATGAACTCACTTTACCTATTCAACAATCTCTTATTTTCTTCAAAATAGCACTCAGCACAATGCTTCAATCTCTCATTATCACACTATGCCTTGTTCCATGTGGACTGTTTTTCATAACAGACTCAAACCCCTTCCCAGATTTATCAATCACTAAGTTAATCACTATTTTAACTTGTGCATCTATTTTCTATGGAAGCTTTTCTTTAATCTTAGCAACCTTTATTAAAAGCATGTCTCAAGTTGATAATGTATGGTTAAGAATTTTTTTCCCAATTTGGTACTTAGGTTGCTTTCAATTTCCATGGAGAACACTCTACAACATCTCTCCTGAAGCTGCCTATGCTAACCTTCTTAACCCTATGACACTTATTATGGAAGCTGGAAGATCTGCAACAATTAACAGTGCTGGGTCCCTACCATTTGGATTGTGCTGTGTTATGATTTTATTATACTCCACAATTTCATGTATCATAGGAATCTATTGGATGAGAAAACGCCTCGACTGCATATAATTTATAAAAAAAAGAGCCTCAACCCCATTTGGCTCTTTCATTAAAATCTTGTATACTAAGAATATAGATAAAATATCTCAAGAACTGTTTTGCAATTAGTTTTATCACATAATTCAAACAGTTAACTTTTTCAAAAACGATTATAATTTATGACTTTAAAATCTCATCCAGCTTTAAGTAAGTACATTGCTCAATCTGGTCACTGCTCTCGAAGACAAGCAACTGAATTTATTAAAACTGGTAAAGTTTCTATAAATGGTATTTCAACAATAACACCATTTACTAAAGTATTGCCAAATGACGTTGTAATTGTTGAAAGAACTCAAATCAACCCGGAAAAGAAAGTTTACGTTCTTTATAACAAACCAAAAAATGTGTTTTGTACTCTTGCTGATGAAAGAAATAGAAAAACTGTTTCCGACATCTTTGCACCATTCTTCAAAGAAAGATTATACCCAATTGGCAGATTAGATCGTAGCACAACTGGATTATTAATCATGACGAATGATGGAGACCTAACTCAACGACTTGCACACCCAAAATTTGAAGTTTCTAAAACGTATCAAGTTTCAAGCATAAACTCTATTACAAAAAAAACTCTTGATACACTTGTCTCTGGTGTTCCACTTGAAGATGGTTTTATGAAAGTTGACGAAGCTTATTTCCCAACACCATCAAAAAAAACAGCTACTATTGTAATTCATAGTGGTAAAAACCACGTTGTAAGACGTCTATTTGAAGAAATGGGACATCCTGATATCAAACTAGACCGATCAGCATATGCTGGACTTACAAAAAAAGGATTACGCACAAGTGAATGGCGTCGTTTAACAAAAGATGAAATTGCAACTTTCTACAAACAAGAGAGTAAAGATTTAGAAAAGCCAAAGAAGAAAAAAGTGAATAGAGCAAAAAAATATTATGGACGACTATAATATATATTATCTTGCAATATAATTGATGAAAGAAGGCTTGTTATTTTTAACAAGCCTTTTTATTTTTTTATTTATGAGAACAATCTAAATACTTCGTTTGAAAGCGCTTATTTACAAATCTATCTCTACCATGAAATTTATTATCTAATGCAACCGGCAAATCATCATTGATCTTCACCCCACCATTGCATTCTACAGGTCGAATCATCATAACAGGGCCACATAGCATTGCTAAACATGCAAACAATGGAAAGTTATATAGCTTATTAGTTTTAAGATCAATGAACGGCAAGTGCCGTTGTTTAAAATCAAGAATCACTTTTTTTTCTAATGTTTTTTGTTGTAGCTGCTGTTGAGCACTCTCAATATCTCTTTTTGATTGACGTCTACTTGATCGAGATGATGAAACAATATCTAATGATAATAACAAAATAGATACCAACATAATAAATTTTATTTTCATTATTATTTCCCCTTCAAATTAAATTGAATCTTATCAGACAACCGAATGATGCCATACAAATTAAACATCAATAAGAGTGCGCCTGTAATCGACATTAGCATCATAGCATGAAACATTGTGCCAATGCATGAGAATGCAAGGAAAAGTGCAATCGCAACAAATGGATATATCTTATTACCTATTGACCCAAATAAAAATGCCGCAGAATTTTTACCAACTACATAAAAAGATGTTAATGAAGTGAATCCCAGTAAAAATATAAAAATAGGCCAAAGAATATCAACAAAAGGGAAGTATTTTCCTAAAGCTGTAGCAACCATTAATGTTTCATCCACACCAGAGTGCCATGTATCAGTTAATAGAATCAAGAACAAACTAAGAGTACAAATCACAAAAGTATCAAGAAAGATTGCAACAATGCCCATTAACGCTTCACGACTAGGGTCAGTCTCTGATGTCTGACTATGAATTGTTGAAGCATATCCAATACCAAGGTCTCCAGTGTAACATGCACGACGAATACCATGTGACATTGCCATCATAACAGAACAACCCGTAAATGCCCCTACAGCTGCATGTGAAGTGAATGCTGATGAAAAAATAAGGTATAGCATTGCAGGAAACAAATGAATGTTAACAGCAAAAACAAAAAAGCTCATACCTATGAACAAAGTTAAAAATACGGGAAGTAAAATTGAACTAACTTTACCAACAAGATTAACGCCACCTTCTCCCACTAAAATGATAAGAGCAATCAATCCTGTAATCGCAATAGAAGGGTAAACATTCCACCCTGTTACAACAGTATCTGTGATAACCCCAAACATATACACTTCAAGTCCATAGATACATAATAAAAAAGCAACAATCTTAGAAAGCCATTTGCCACCAGATATTTTTTGAAGATAAATAATTGGTCCGCCAACATAACTATTTTTTTCATCTTGAACACGATAAATCATACCTAAATAAATTTCAGCATACTTAACAAGCATTCCAAAAAAACCAGCGACCCACATCCAAAATACAGCTCCAGGTCCGCCAATTTGTACAGCAGTACAAACAGCAACAACATTTCCAATTCCTACACAACCTCCAATAGATGTGAAGAAAACATACAATGGACGTACCCCTCGACTATCAGTTGAAGTCTCACGCATTGTATGATAAAAACTTTTCATAATTGCTGGAAACTTAATTAACTGAAAGCCCCTTGAAATAAAAGTAAAATAGATACCAACAAGTATTAATGTTGGAACACCGCCATATTCCCAAAACAAACCTTCTGCAACTTCCAAAGTTGACAATAAAGAGTTCAGCATTCAAATCCTTAAAACATAATAATAAAACAAATTGCCCTTTTAATTTTAAAGAAGCTATAAGGCTTTGTCAAAGTTAATAAGTTGACAAAACTCTTTATTCGATATATTTTTCGCTCTATGGTAAACTATTAAAAAATATAAAAAAAGGAATATTGTGAAAAAAAATATCATGCTACTATCAGTTATTTTACTGGGTGCAAGTTCAATGGCCTTAGAGGCGAAAGATATAGCTAAGAATTGTGTTAAAACAAAAAATGCTGTTTCTATACACTCTGGTGATGTATTAAATTTATCAGATTTTACAAAATCAAAATCTGGTATCATGTACAAAACTGTAAAAAAAGGATCTGGAGAAAAGCCTTGCCTTGGTGAAACTGTTGTCGTTCATTATACTGGATACCTATTAGTCGATGGTAAAAAAGTTGGAGCAAAGTTTGATAGCAGCCGTGACAGAGACATGACATTTAGCTTTAAGCTTGGATCTCGTCAAGTAATTGCAGGTTGGGAAATGTCTTTAGCTGATATGAAAATTGGCGAAGAGCGAATTGTTGTACTACCTTCAAAGCATGCTTATGGAAGTAGAGCTACATCTAAAATCCCAGCTGATTCTTCTTTAATATTTGAAATTTCATTAATAAAAGCATCTTAAACGAAAGACCTATATGGCTAGCAATATTGCTGCAGGCGAAACTTTACATCTTGAAGATTTTACAACTTCAAAACATGGCATAAAATATAAAATCGTCCAAACATCTGATCAACAAAAAGCTCAACTTGGCGATATTGTTACGGTTCACTATAGTGGATATCTTCTTAAAGGTATCAATCAAGTTGGTCAAAAATTTGATAGTAGTCTTGACCGAGGAGAACCATTTCAGTTCAGTCTTGGTGGACGACAGGTTGTTGAAGGATGGGAATTATCACTTGCTGACATGAAAATTGGTGAAGAGCGAGTTATTATTTTACCACCTGAATTAGCATACGGAAGCCAATCGGTTTCTATTATTCCAGCAAATGCATTTTTGATTTTTGATATAAAATTAATTGCAGCTGAGTAGCAATTGTAAGGGGAGTGTTGTAAATACACTCCCCTTTTTCTAAGGCCAACTTCAAACTTAAGTTTATGTTATTTTATATCTTAAAATCAACAGCTATCATACCTCCAAAATCTAAATCATAAGAGCGATCTTCTATTATTTTTTTTATTCTTGGAAAGTGTTTAAAAATCAAATTATAATAGGAATGGCCAATTCCCTGACCGTTAACAGTAAAATCAACTTGTACACATCGTGAACTTTCATGAAAGGTTCTATTCGACCAAAAATTATTTTTTGTTATTTTTCTATGACGTAACCCTTGTGGATCAATTACTTGAACGATATCTTTTTTTGAAAAAATAGAATATATAGATTTAAAGCAATCGCTATTTACTAAATCATGATTAATAACTTGTACTGGTGTACCAAACAACCAAGCTTCAATCTCAACATCTTGCATATCAGAATAAAAAGGAAGATGATCTGCTGTACGCAATATAACATTTCCACCATGAGAGTATCCAATTAATCGAACTTTGGGAATGATATCATGCCGTATATAATAATCAACAACGACTTCATACATTTGTTCTACTAAAACTTTTGCAGCTTTACTACGAGCAGCATCACTAACATGTTCTGATTCCCATCCAAAAATATAAAACTGGTCAATCGAATAAGAATTTTGATCGCAAGTAACGCAACCATGAGCCATTTTATTAAAATGATAATTTTTAGGTAAATTTTTTGCCAATGTAAGCCCTTGAGGACAATACATTAGTTGACGACATGGAGAGAACTGTACGATTTTTCTCATAAGATACGTTCCATGAACAAAGATTGTAATCGAATGATCTTCCGTTGTTGTATGATCGGCTACTATGATCATTTCAATGAACAATAGCAACATGAACATACTTATATTTATTTTCATGACCACACCCTTATATCAAATAATTAATATCCTTTTGATATAAAGTATGAAAATAAATCATTTTCAATTTCAATGAAAATAAATTTAATACAATTTAATTGTTATTTCAAAGCAAAAAAGAGGTGCTTGTATAGCACCTCCAGTAAATATTTTTATTAATTAGAAGCTTATTTTTTCAAATCAACTTCTATGCAACCAGAATTCATATTTTGAGACTTCTTTTGTGTTTCTTTCTGTATCGTCGGAAAGTATTTTAAAATTGACCTGTAATAGGTATGACTAATTGGATACCCATTAACGGTAAACTCAACCTGTATACAACGATCTGTTAAATCAAACATACGATCAGACCAAAAGTGTTTAATGCTAATTTCAGAGTTTCTCAATCCCTGTGGATCCATGCGCTGAATCCAATCTTTTTTTGAATAAAATGAATAAACTTTATTAAAATTAGGACTATTAACCAAATTTTTATTCGCATGTTGAACTGGTGTTCCAAAAATCCAAACGTCTATATCAACTGTTTTCTTATTAACAATTAATGGTAAATAGCTTGCCGTATGCAATACTACATTTCCACCATGTGAGAATCCAATCATTCTTACCTTTGGAATCACATTATGCATTTTATAATAGCTACTAACAAGATGCTGTAACTCTCCCACTAAATCAACAGCTGATTTCGATCTAACATGATCATAAACATGCTCTGATTTCCATCCAAAAATATAAAATTGATCCAAGGAATAACTTTTAGAATCAAGGTCGAAGCACCCTTTTGCCATTTTATGAAAATGATAATAACTTGGGAGATTTTTAGCTAAAGAAAGGCCTTGAGGACAATACATTAAAAATCGACCGAAAGAAAACTGTAATGCTTTACGTACAGGATAAGTACCATGCACAAAAATTGTAATTGAATGATCGGGAGTCGTTATCTTTGATGCAATAATTTCCTTTGAAAACATAGATCTTCCATAACCTAATAACACTAAAACTACAAAAGGGTTTATATTTATTTTCATAACAGTGCTCACAATAGAAAAGAATTCAGTATATAAAGAACCAAACACTATCTAAATAATAACATAAAATTCAACAAAAGACATTTTTACTATTGCATGATATTATACTATCCATAGCATATTTTTTATATTGAAAGATCATATGATTCCAAAAAAAAACATATACATAATTGGTAATTTGTTTCAATTTTCACCTCTTATTCTATTTTTAACAATTTATAGCTCTTTATATTTTTATACTGTACATACAAGAAGCCTATGTAATTCATCAACTATTATTCTTGCAGGACTACCACTATTTGCAGCATTCGCAGCAACTATCTATGCTTTTTCAACTTTTAAAGATTCATTAAACATAGATAAAAAAATAGAAATATTCCTTTCGGGTGTAGCACATCCATCTGCAATAAATTATTATTTCATAATTATATGCATTTCAACATTCAACCATCTTATTGCAAAAACAAATGGAGTTCTCACTTCAGTTACTTTAGGCCTACTCTATATTCCAACATCATGGATTATGCCTTCGATTTTTTTAATTGCATCAACAATTTCAATGTGTATGAATGCTCTACCCGTAACAATTGTAATTTGTATGCCCATCGCCTATGGAATAGCACAGTCATTACAAATCAATTCAGCATTCATGGCTGCTACTATCATAGGGGGAGCTTTATACGGAAGCCATTTATCTTTATATTTTAAAAACATTAAATCTTATATAAAAACAATTCGTATAGATTCAACATTGTTTTTTCAAGAAACAATTTGGTTTATTATACCAGCAGCTATCAGCACACTTGTCATACTATCACAATATCAATGCCAACAAATTGAGCCCAGCGTGTATAATCACCTACAAGAATCATTAACCATCAACGATTATATATCACTATTTCCTTATATATTCTTATTAATTGCAAGATTTTTACAAATGAACATTTTAACAAGCTTAACTATAGCTTCTATTTTTGCTTTAATTAATGAAATAATCTGTCATAAAATTATGTTTATAGATGCTATAGCAACTATGTTCAACGGATTTCATGCAGAAAACATTGGTGTAAATATTTTAATGTTATATTTAATTATTGCTGGTCTAACTAAAATCATAAAATATAACGGTGGATTTAATTATATGATAGAAAAATTAAAACCTAAAGGGGTTCAAAGTTCACCAAATATTCAAATGTCGATTATTTTCATAGCAATATGCACAAATATTCTTGTTATCATCGACACACTTTCTTTAAATATAATAAATTATCCAATAGATAAAATCACTGATAAATACAATATATCAAAAAACAAAGTGACTATTTTGTTGCACGTCATAACAACAACAATGCAAGTAGTATTACCTTACTCACTTATTATGCTTTTTTCAGTATCTATTAACAATAGCTCTTATATAGAAATTACAAACTATATGATTTATCCAATACTGGTAACGATATCAACAATCATATTTATATTTACCTCTAAGAAGAGTACGAATAATAACAAACATCATCACAACTTTCAAAAAAGAGATCTATAAAAACAATTGTCTTAACATTTTCACTCTAAGCAATAAAACAAACCTCAGTGTATGGAGTCAAAGGCTACACACACTATACAATACCAATACTGTAATTAATGTGAAATAGGACCCATATTTCTATGAGTCCTAAAAATTAATCCTGACGCTATCTACTCTCCCAAACCACTTCCAATCAAAAAACATCAATGCGTTATACTTTATCCCCACAATTTGCATGAGAACCAGTTCTCCAAAGCTATACTTAGCAACACAACACCTCAAACTAAAATAAACATTAGCTCTACATCGCTATACCTAAGCGCAATGCCGCACACTACAATCTATGTAAAAAAAATAGGACCCATATTTCTATGAGTCCTAAAAATTAATCCTGGCGCTATCTACTTTCCCAGGCCGTTTCCAGCCAAGTATCATCGACGCTTTAGACTTTACTTCCGTATTCGGGATGGGAACGGGTGTTTCC